>Ga0209831_1000450_pt1 | contig 39580 bp, 31 predicted proteins | sample Maine_Asex4_meta_FD_187451 | JGI IMG/M metagenome (GOLD analysis project Ga0209831, IMG submission 187451) | Marine algal microbial communities from Maine, USA - Maine_Asex4_metaG (SPAdes) (version 2) | ecosystem: Host-associated > Algae > Red algae > Unclassified | place: Maine, USA | collected... | reverse complement strand
TCGAAGCGCCATCTCTACTGGGCCAAGCCCCGTGCATGACGAGCTTGCCACTGGCCGCCCATACTCAGCTTGGTAGCTTGTTCTGGCGATTTCACCGTTGACCACGGGTGCATCTGAGAAAATGACGTTGCCGTTGGCATTGCGATGGCTGAAAACAGGCGGTGCGGCTTGCACTCCACTGGTTAGCATGACGACAACCATGACCGCCAGCGTGAGCAGCGGTTTGGCCAAAATGTTCTGGTAGGTGGTGTGACACTTCATGTGTGCAGCTTCGCTAAAGTCATACCAAAATATCGACCGACCACGAAATCGCTAAAGGAAGGCAAACCTGAGTGAGATCCATGTCACGTTTTTATGCCGTTTTCATGTGCTGCTTTCAAGTCGGGTTCATGCACCTTAGTAGCGTTGCTGTAAAGCCGTATTTATGCCGCTTCATAGCATTGCTACAATGCTGTGAATGGGGCACTCCACTCACTAACATGTTCGCTCAAATCAGGTCGCGGCTTTAGCGCTGCCGCTTTAAGGGGTGTGCCTATATAGAAGAACCCGACGATTTGATCAGCTTTGCTGACACCCAAAGCGGCTTTTACATCTTCGTTGTAAGTGTTAGGACCCGTAAGCCAAATAGAGTCGAATCCACTAGCGGTTGCTGCTAACTGAATTAGTGTGGCAGCAGCACCTGCCGAAAGCACCTGTTCGATCTCAGGTGTTTTCGGGTGGTCAGCAGTGATGGTTGCTACAATTACTATAATCATTGGTGAGCGCAGTGGTTTTTGCTGCATTCGGGCAATTTTTTCAGCAGGTGTATGAGGGTTTTCCTTGAGCGCCGCGGCAGCAAATACTTCGCCCAAAGCGATTCTAGCGTCACCTTGGATAGTAATGAATCGCCAAGGACACAGGTTGGCATGATCAGGTGCGGTGAGGCCACAGCGCAATATACGCTCGAGCTGCGCCTTACTTGGAGCAGGTTCGCTAAGTTGAACAGCCGGAACGGATGTACGATTTTCCAGCAAATCTAACATGAGTCGTTTTCCAATGATTGAATGTGCTTTACCTAAGTATATCGATGATCGGAGCTAATGATGATGTGTTCGACTATTTTGAAACTAATTGGATATTAAATTGTGAGCGTAAGTTACACCCTGAAGCCAGCCAATCCACACGCACATTTGTTCAATGTGAGTTTAGAAGCGACTGAACTCGACCCTGCAGGCCAGGTTTTTGAGCTGCCAAATTGGATACCGGGCAGTTACATGATTCGAGATTTTTCGAAGAATATCATTTCAATTCAAGCAACCAGTAGTGGCAAGCCCGTTGAGCTGACAAAAACCGGTAAGTCGAGTTGGCTGGCGCCTGCAGGGCTTACCGCTATCAAGCTCGACTATGAAGTTTATGCATGGGATTTATCAGTGCGTTCAGCCCATCTTGATAATGAGCATGGTTTTTTCAATGGCACTAGTGTGTTTGTTAGCGTCGCTGGACAAGAAAATCATCCGGTACAACTTTTTCTGCAGGCGCCCGATGGTGAGCAGTACACGCAATGGCAAGTTGGCTCGACGTTAACGGCAGTCAACGTCGATAGCGTTGGATACGGCGAATACAGCGCGACGGATTACGACGAGCTTATCGACCACCCAGTTGAAATGGGCACGTTTGAACGAATTGAGTTTGAAGCCTGTGGTGTGCCGCATGAGATCATTTTGACCGGCGAATATCACACCGATAATGAGCGACTCGCTCGTGATCTAAAAACCATTTGTGAAGCGGAGATTAAATTTTTCGGCGAGCCTGCACCGGTTGAACGCTATGTTTTTCAGGTGATGGTCGTGGGTGAAGGTTACGGTGGCCTGGAGCATCGAGCATCGACCGCATTACTGATTACTCGTGATCACTTACCAATCCCTGGTGATGATTCTGTTAACGATAAGTATCTTTCATTTCTTGGATTGTGTAGCCATGAATATTTTCATACTTGGAACGTAAAGCGTATAAAGCCTGCTGTATTTGTACCGTTTGAATTGCAGGCGGAGTCGTACACAAATCTACTGTGGTTTTTTGAAGGTATCACCTCGTACTACGATGACTTGTTTTTAGTTCGAACGGGATTGATCAGTCACGAACAATACTTTACGTTAATGGCGAAAACCATCACTCGAATTGAGCGTGGCAGCGGTCGTCTGGTTCAAACAGTGACAGACTCTAGTTTCGATGCGTGGAATAAGTTTTATAAACAAGATGCGAATGCGCCAAACGCCATAGTGAGTTACTACGCTAAAGGTGCGTTGGTATCGTTATGCTTGGATGCAGAAATTCGCCGGGCTACCAATAATGAAAAATCACTGGATGATTTAATGAGATTGATGTGGGCTCGTTGGTTAGACACGGGAGCCGGTTTGCAGGAACGCGAACCTGAAGAGCTTGCCAGTGAAATTGCAGGCAAAGACTTGTCGGCATTTTTCCATAAAGCGCTCTATACAACTGAAGAATTGCCAGTTGAAGCATCGTTGAATTACCTTGGCGTAGACGTACACTGGCGGGCAAGAAAATCATTGAGTGATACTGGGGGTGGCAGTGTTGCAAGTGAGTCAGACGTAGCCTCTGACGATAGCGAACACGCAGTGAGCACTGGGGCGGGTGCACAAACAGCCAATAAAGAAAATAAAGTATCGCCGTGGATTGGTGCCAACATTGATGGAGCCGCTGGCCGAGTGGGTATTACTCATGTCTTTAAGGGTGGGGCGGCTGAGCAAGCAGGGCTTGCATCTGGGGACCTTATCATTGCCATCAATGAACTTATTGTGAGCGCTTCTGACATTCCAAGTTTACTGGAACGCCATGCAGGTTCCGAGTCATTGTCACTGCATTACAGTCGGCATGGTGTGTTACGCAATACGATGCTACCCATAGCTGCGCCGAAGGTTGATACCTGTTCGTTGAGCCTTAAGCCAGACCAACCTGAACTGTGGCCAAGCATTAATCATTCATGAGCACAACAGATTCGGTTCTATCCACTAAAACAATGCAGGACGCTTTGACTCGACGTGGGGTTGGTGACTTGTTTGTTGAAGTGTTCGATTCACTGCCGTCCACCAGTGAATACTTGTCGGCAAAAGCTGCGCAACTCAATAAAGACAACACTTTGCAAGCGCCGTTGATGCGCCAGCGGCAACTTTGTGTGGCTGACTGGCAAACCAATGGCAATGGTCGACGCGGTAAATCTTGGGTGACCGAACGTGGCAACGTGACCTTTTCCCTGCTGTTGTCTTTGGATATGCCTCCTGTTGAACTCATGGGGTTGAGTTTGGTCACGGGTATCTGTGTTGCAGAGAGCTTGTCGGAGCTGGCGAATTTGTCGGTACAATTAAAATGGCCGAATGATGTATTGGTTGACGATAGAAAGTTATGTGGTTTATTAACAGAATTAATAGCGAACGTTGATGGTGGTACGCAGGTAATTGTTGGCATAGGTGTCAATTACAAACAGCCAGTCAATATTGAGAGCGGTGGCTTGGAGGCTGTCAGCCTACCTACATTGTGTGATGAAGCACCGGCTCGGGCCGATATCATTAGCGATATAAGTGCAAGACTGTTAGACGCCTATGCGTTGTTCGCAGAACAAGGGTGGCCAGTATTTGCTGATCGTTGGAATCAATTCGATTATTTAAAAGGGAGGCAAGTCAGAGTGATAAATGCAGGTAGTGAACAGCATGCGACCGCTATGGGTGTTGATAGTAACGGTGCACTCCTGATTGAACAAGATTTGCAAATAAGCGCCGTGTACAGCGGTGATGTTTCGGTGCGTATCTCATGAGCAGAATATTGGTTGATATTGGCAATTCTCGGTGTAAGTCAGCGCTGGAGAATAATGGTGAATTCACACCGCTCGAAACGTTTGCCTGGCGTGATGTTTTTTTAAACGAAGTGTTGTCCAAAGTTTGGCTGGAACCACTCAACGGCGCTGTGCCCGATAGCATTCATGTATCGAATGTAGCAGGGGACCGCATGCTGCCCAACCTCGACGCTTGGTGCTGTGCAACGTGGGGACAAAAACCGATTGCCATGTCATCAACAGCAGAATTTCGAGGTTTGAAGAATGGCTACACCGCGCCAACCACGCTAGGGGTTGATCGATGGGCTGCAATGATTGGTGCTCGGGTTCAGTACAGTGGCGCGCTCTGCGTGGTCGATTCTGGTACAGCCACAACCGTGGACGTCATCGATAAGGATGGCCTTTATATTGGTGGGGCCATCTTGCCTGGCATTTACACCATGCGGCGCTCACTCGGCAAATACACTGCTGCCTTATTCGCAGCTGATGGCGAGATATCCCCGTTTTCTGACAACACAGCTAGCGGAATTGCCGGCGGTACGGGTTACGCATCGGTTGGCGCCATAGAGCGATTGATGGATGAGGCTGTGAAGGCTGTTGGTCCTTTGACCACCGTTATTACCGGTGGTGAGGCAGGCGTACTCAAATCTTTGCTAACCCGCAAGGCGCAATTCGATCCACTATTGGTGCTGCACGGTGTCCGAGCAGTCGCTGATGAGCAATTGAAAAGCGGAAAAATCGTCGATTCTACGTGCCCACCGCCAGATTCTTGATCAGAATTTTGGCTAAAGACGGAAATTCACAAGGATGATGCACAACAAACATGGAATGTGGCATTGCACTTGCCAAAGTAAATGCTAGAATATGTCTTTAACGCGTGCTGGCGTAGCTCAGTTGGTAGAGCAGCTGATTTGTAATCAGCAGGTCGTAGGTTCGACTCCTATCGCCAGCTCCATTAGAATCAAATACTTACATAAGTATCTTGCAGATCGTCAATCTGATGTTTCTACTTTAGACCCTATTTAGTTACTTTGGTTGTTCGCAGGGTATGCAAACGACTGGAGCTCCTCACGGGCGAAGCTTGTTTGGCTATTGAAATCGTTGAGATTATCAGCCGTTCTGAACAGGGCGTAACAAGACCCTACATCTGTCGAGCCGACGACAATAAAATCTACTACGTGAAAAGCTATGAACTGCCTGTGCGCGAGCGTGTGGCTGAGCTAATTTGCAATCGATTAGCAGTTTCTTTGGGGTTACCGGTTGCTAATTCAGTAGTAGTAGACGTTCCTAGTTCGATATTATCTAACGTTTCTAACAGTCTCGATGTTTCTGGACTAGAGTCCGGTCCGGCATTTGCTTCGGAACGTCAAACAGGTGGGGGTGACATTTTTTATTCTCACGTCGAATCTGTTCCTTTTGACTTGCGGTGCAAAGTGCTAATGTTTGACAGGTGGATCAGAAATTCTGATAGCACTTTGTCTAAGCACGGAGGCAATCCAAATATGCTTTGGGTGCCCAATAAAAAGGCAATAGTGCTGATAGACCATAATCTGGCATTCGATACGAGTTTTGATACTTCTGTGTTTTATGAGACGCATGTGTTTGCCGGTGAAGGGGAGGCTTTGCAGTCGTGCGAAGATGAAATTACAGCTTCTGAGGCTCTAAGGGATGAATATAAAATGTCGTTTGAATTGGCGCTTGGAGGTTGGGACACAATCGTTAGAGAAATACCTTTGGAATGGTTGAACGGAAATACACCTGTAGAGACCGATGAGTTACTAGAGCAATTGGATGAATATAAATTGAACTGTTTTTGGAAAATCAGTGAAGAAGGTTAATTGCCAATACGCTATTGTTCGGTTTCTTCCATTTGTTGAGACTGGAGAATTTGCTAATACTGGAGTGGTTTTGATTGCGCCAGATAGACGTGTGTTCGAATATAGGCTGCAAAAGAAAAGATATAAACGGTATACGGATTTCTTTGATGATATGCCAAAGGAAGTCTTTGTCTCTAATACTCAATCTCTCGAGAGAGAATTAAAATCACTTCGAAATTTACTCATGAAAAATGGCTTTGACAGACGTTTTAAAAATAATAATGTCAGCGCTGCGTTTACGCTTTTCAATGATCTAGTTCGTCCGCGTGATGGATTCATTCGATATAGTCAACCGCGCAATGTACTAACCGATGATCCTAAAAAAGCTTGTGATGATTTATTCAAATATTACGTTGAGCGTGATTTTACAAAAAATAATTCACCAGAAGTGCCACTTGAGCGACATATTACTAGCGTGCTAAAAGGGCAGGGGCTATTGGAGTTTTTTCATAACGATGTTATTGGAGATAATGTTTATCACGCTCGTTTTCCTTTTGTGCATCGAGAAGATAGTGAAGCGATTAGCGCGATAAAAGCTATTAATTTAAACCAGCCTAAGCCAAGTAAAATCATAGACCATGGTGGTCATTGGGTTTATCGAATACGAGAGCTAAAGCAGCGGCAAGTGCTGCCTGATGAGGTATTGTTCGCTTATCAAAGCCCTAAAGAAGAAAAGGAAAATTTCGTTGATATGTTTCCCGAGCGGCAATTGGCATTCAGGCATGTGCACGCTCAACTTGAAAATTTAGGGGTTAAGTTAATTGAATATGATGATGATACTAGGCTAATTGAATTTGCAAGTTATAGGGCTCGTGGCTCATTCGAATTTTGATGTAACCTAAATTTAATTTCGATCTGGTTTGTGATTATTACAATGCATAGAATTTTCTAGTGCAACGCAATGGCAGTCAATTATCCATTATACGAGCCAGTGTTGTATTAAATATTCGAACTACGTAATAGAAAAAAACATAGTACACTTTGTAGGAAGCGATTGATTTAACTCAATGTGAAGAGGGCGATTAAGAATTCCCAAACCGAATTTCTTGAAAATTTGAATTCGTTACTCTTTGTGCCAAATGATCATTCAAAATCAACTCATCACTATTTAAATCATAAGGTAAAATATGCAGGCTTTTCAGGTGAGCTGTATCAAACCATAAAATCGGTAGAGGTTCAGTGAATTGAACCGATAAATCTATTTCTTCGCTGTGTATCGGACCATCGTTATTTTCATTATTTATGGCCTTCAGTGACTCAGCCTGTTTGGCTTCTGCGCAAAAGCTGTATGGATCATCCCTTCTGCAGTTCGTCAATTGCCAAGTCTTGAAACTCTCCCGAAAGTTCTGGTTGACTGAGCATCAGCTGCCAAAAATCGTGCGTCATACTCTTTGCCGTATTAAACGCAAACTCTGAAACATCTGAATGTATTCCAGCTATTTGATGTGTGTTGCCAGCAGTTGGAGCATTAAATTCCAATGGTCTGACTTTTTCACGCACGGGAGCAAAGCCCATAGAGCACATGTCATATATAGGTAATAACCTAAACACTTCACCGTCAATTCCAAGGCTGAGATTGCCTAGGTGCATATCTGTATTGTTTATTAGTCGACCAAACTCATGCAGGACAGCTGTGTCATGTAAGTGATTGTTGCTTACTAGGCCACGCGCGTTAAGCTTAGAAATTACGTCAGGCCATGTAGAGCCTGCGCCTACAAATTCAGCATCAACAGATGATAGAGATATCATTGAGCATCTGCCATGGTGCCCTGTGCGATCAAATCTCATCGATTCGAGAAACGTTCGGTTTTCAATGTGTAAAATTTCTGTCTTTGCGGCTGCATAGTTGTGCTGCGCCAATACGGTTTGAGCGCAGTACTCGGAAATTAAAATATCTCTCCAGCGTCGTTGAGTTGAACTATTTTCATCCGTGTTAAATTTTACAATCACATGCGAATGAACATCTGCGCAATAAGCGGTAAATTTTGGTTGCTCCCCACCTGCAGACGAGCCTGGATTTTCACCGGATTCCATTTGAGCGGCGATTATTGGATAGTCCGATCTTTTTAATTCATCAGGGGCTGCTCTTCTTCTAAGAAAGCCTATTTCACCCAATTGGAAATTTCCAGGAAGATCTTCTCCATTGGAAAGTAGATATCGGCCTATGTGATTTTCATTCCAGTTAGCAAGGTCTGCGGGAAAATCGCTAATCCGCCTTGATAGTTCCAGTGCTAGTTGGCGACCAATATAACCCTGAGGCCTGATGTTTTGCAGGTAATAAGGCAGGCCACCGAACAGTCCGTCCTCACTCTCACCTAGCAATAGCTTTGGAGTGCCAGCAACTTTCTCAGCATAAAAACCGCTTGGATACAGTGGCCGCAAAAACACGACTACGGTGTTGTTGCCATAATTGTCTGCCATGTATACGGGTATTTGATCGTCTGAACCGAATGCATTACGAGTAAGCGCATACATTGGTGTTCTTCCGCGGTTATACCGTACGACGCGAGAGCCAAGTTTGTTCAACTTAGCGGAGACAGCGCCTTGGCTAAGATTCAGCTGAGACTGCAATTCTCTCGACGACATGTGCCGCTGCCGCAATAATTCAAAAATATCCATTGGACGCTAGCTCTAATAGATTCGCTAATAGTATTTTCCATAACAAGAATAAGGCCAAAAACCTTTAATTACAATAAGATATGTGGATAAATAGCGCCTATTTCATGTGATAAGTACTAGCTTAGCTAATAGTATTTTCGAGCGCAACGGTAGTTTGTGGCTTTGCTGTAGGTAGGGTCAGTGTTGGAATAATTAGTCCTATATGACTTTCAAATACGTATTAGTCGGTCGAATTTCCAAGTGCTTCTCAAATGACCATCCGTGGCCAATGAGAGTGCTGCATTGTGAGGCTGACTCGTTCAGCCTATGAACTCGAAAGTTAATCTGGTGACATGCCCTTAAGAAACTTAAACGCCTCGCTCTCAGTAGACAACATCAACGTTGTGTTGTCTTTAATAACCGACTTATACATGTCCATGGTTTTCTGGAACTCATAAAAATCTCTTGAGGCGTCACTTGAGTTGTAGGCTTTCGCGTATATCTCTGTTGCCTTAGCATCTGCCTCTCCACGAATTTCTTCAACTGCTTTATAGGCTTCTGATCGTACTTTGTTCAGATCACGCTCACGTGAACCGTTGATTCGTGCCGCTTCCCCGTTTCCTTCTGAACGGAATCGCTCAGCTATCTGGCGTCGTTCACTGATCATACGATCATAGATTTTTGGCCGAACACTTTCGTTATAGTTTATGCGTTTGAATCTTATGTCGAGTAGTTCTATACCAAACACGCCTACCTTTGCGGCGGCCGCATTAAATATTTCTTTTTCAACCAATGCGCGTCCTTTACGAATTGGGACAAGGTTACCCAAGGTTGCAAGGTCGGTGTCTGATAGGGACGCATCTCGCAATGGCTTGCGATCTTTTGTTGTGCGGATTATTTCAATAAGCTCGTGCTTTGCGACCGCATTACGCGTTTCACTGCCAAGAATATCGTCGAGTCGTGATTGTGCGCTTCGTTCATCGCGTAGACGTAAGAAGTACTGTAATGGGTCTGTAATTCGCCAGCGTGCGAAAAGATCAACCGCTATATAGAGCTTATCTTTCGTTGGCATGTTACTTGGATTTCCATCCCATTCGAGTATGCGTTTTTCAATCGGATTAACCTGTTGAACAAAAGGTATTTTAAATTTAAGGCCGGCCTCAGTCACAGGCTCCCCTATAGGCTTACCGAACTGGGTGAGGATGACTTGTTCGGTCTCCTTTACGGTGTACAGTGAGCTGCCTACAAGCATAACGGCTAAAGCGATAATAATGGCGAGTGCGATTTTCATTTGATCAACTCCTTTTGGTTAGTGAGGTTGATCAGCGGTAAGACCTGCTGTGATTTTTCATCAACGATGATTTTTGAATCTAGCCCTGGAAGCACTTCTTGTAGTGTTTCAATGTATATTCTGCGTCGCGTGACCTCTGGTGCCTTCTGATACTCTTTGAAAACGGCGCTGAATCGTGAAGCGTCACCTTCTGCCTCATTTATTCGCTTTAACCGATATCCATCTGCCGCTTGTATGCGTTGATCTTTTTCACCTTCCGCCAAAGGGATAATTTTGTTGTATTCCCGACGGGCAGCATTGATCAAACTCTCTTTTTCCTGTTGCGCCTGGTTCACTTCATTAAAAGACTCTTGGACGGGTTGTGGTGGGTTGATATTTTTTAGTTGGACTTGATCAATGCTGACGCCTATGCCGTACTTTGACGTTAAGTTTTGCATTTTAATCAGTGCTTCATCTTCAATTTCTTGACGACCAATGGTGATAACTTCATCTACCGTGCGATCTCCGACGACTTCGCGCATAACCGATTCAGACAGGTCACGCAGTGTCTCAGATGGATTTCTGACATCAAATAGAAATTTCTTTGGGTCTTCAATGCGGAATTGAATGACCCATTCAACTAAGGCGGCGTTCAGGTCGCCTGTGACCATTTGGCTTTGTACTTGGAAATTTTGGCGTGACTGGGTTGGATTGGTTGAACCGGGTGTTGCAAAGCCAAACTCCTGCTTAAGTTGGCGTTTGACAGGGACAATGATGACATCATCTACGCCACCTGGCACTTTGAAATGCAGGCCAGCAGGTTCTTCTTTTTGATACTCGCCAAAGCGGGTGACTACGGCGATGGAGTCACTGGGTACTGTGTAAAAGCTGGTGTAGGCGAGTGCTGCAAGGGCTGCTAACACTAGCAAACCAATAATACCGAAGGACATGTTGGGTAATTTGGGTAGGTTTGGACCCCTGCCAGTGGGGCCTGCCGGCTTATTAGCCCACGGATTGTTGCCGTTTGATGAGTTACGGAGTTTGTCGAGATCAATGATCGCCATTAAATAATTACATTCTTACGTCGGTAGAATTCATTCTACTCGCCATAAAGCATGATGCGACGAATTTGTGATGCTTTACGTCTAATAACAGTGCTCGAGCAGGATAACGATTGCAGATGGTTGGTTTTATGGCAACGCTCTGACTGTGCTTAGTTTACGTCTCCATAACAAAATATGGTCGAGTAACTAGAGCATTGCTGTCGAAGTTACTGCAGCAATACTCCAAGCGGCATTTGCAGCACGTCACCGGCCATGAACTCTAACGGCAACATTTGTCCATTCAGCGTTAATATCAATTCCTCAAGTTTTGCGTCAAGGCTAACCGTGTCATCGGTTATCTTTAGATAGATCTGTGCAATGCTGTCTTCCAGCATTCCACCCAAAGGTGTCATCATTAGTGCTGATTTGTCGGCGTGTATTTTTGCAGTTCCAGCAATGGCCTTGGCTAAATCGCCAGTGGTTACCATTCCGGTATACCCGTCAGCCGTTCCGTTTCCAGCAAACCATAATTTTATAGCTGCATCTGCATCGCCTTGAGTGGTTTTTGCATTGGCGTTTATTGAGATGCTAGTGTCAGGGATAAATGTGGCTCTTAGCAGTGATACAAATTCATCGGTTTGAACCCAAGTGGCGAAATCCTCGCTCGTTTTTAACGTTCGAAATAGATCAGCGTTTGCCAATGCCTCATCGATGGAGAAATCAGCGAGCTCTGTTGTTAAGTCGACAGATTTGAGTGGTACGAAATCTGAGGTTAAGCGCTTAATACCTACAGACTGTTTTAAGTAGGGCTTGTCGTTCGTTAACTGTTGGTCCATTCCAAAGTAGGCATCTTTGAGTTGGAAAATTGGTTGTTCTGATATTGATTTATCCGTGACGAGAACTTCATCTAGCGTCATATCAAATTTCGCGTTGAAAAAGGCTTCTTCGATCTTTTCGAAATCAAGTTTTATTTGATTGCCAAGCATCTTGAATGCTTTAGTCGCGCCATCAGAAAACACCGTTTCTCTAACACTGCCGTCACCTGATACAGAGCCTGTAGCTGTAGTTAATAAATTTAGGGTTGCGCCGCTGGTTTTAACGTTGATGTCGTTGTCATCGTTAGAGTGGTCGAATGCGTTAATGGTGATTTCACTGGCGGTCGTTCCATCGATTGCAACGTCGGTATGAACAACAAGCGGTTCACCGGTATCGAAAGATTTAAAAAAAGCTTTTGTGTCCTCGTCTTCGAATTTATCAACCATCAAGGTGGTTACAATTTTAGCGGCACCAAACCGAGCATTCTCGGGAACCATACTGACAGGGGAGTGGCTGATCTTATGTTGAAGATAGACACGTTCGTCGGTTTTACTGTTGTTTAGCCTTACTTCGGTGATTGCCGTACTGCTGGTAAATCCTGCTTCGTATTCAACCGACTTTACAGCCAAAATTTTGCTGTTGTTTAATTGAGCTAGTAGGCGATTGTAAGCGGGTTGTGTTTGCGCACCGCTGTATAAAGTAGTTCCGGCCCACGATACGCCCGCAATAAGTGGCAAAGCAAGCAGTAAATTTTTCATTGGTTAATCCTTAACTTTCAAGTGCAGATTGAGACTTGCGCCGATTGTTGATCAATAAGCGAATCTGTGAACACACAGATCACTGTCAGGCTATCGCTGTTCAATAGTTCGCACAAGCAATATTTGCAAGCCGGTGATGCAATTGGTCTCAACTTAATCTTAACTGGCCATAAGTCTAGCTGAGGTTGGCTGCTTTTAATGTATGCGGTTGTACGCGTTAAAGGCTGAGTGACAGACAAGAAAAAATAACAGTATTGGGTGGTGTTTTTTTAATTTCAGAGCAATTGCGTCGATACCAATGGATTGATTGTTAAGGCAGGGCGTGAATTCGAGTGGTAAAAAAATGCGAACAAAGTATCGTTTTAGTTGTGGTAACACTATCGAGCCTATTGTTTGGCTGTGATAACAAGTCTCAAAACAGTACAGCTGTAACCGAAGCAACGGGTGAGCTAGCGTTAGCTGCTGCTACAGATACAGATTCAACAAGTCCGGCGAGTTTGACAAGCTCAAGTGCAGTTGAGCATATGGGTAATGAGGCTGTGGGACTCGGTCCAAATCTTGGAGCTGCTTTAGCTGCAGAAACGAGTATCCCATTACCAACAGTTGAGCCGACGCCTGAATTTACACCTGTAGTTCCAGCTGTAGGCCAAGTGGGAGATGATGAATTCTGCGAGGGATTTATCTCCACTGCTGAATCTGTCGCAATTCCCTATATATCAAAGCCTGGTTACATGGATGCGTATATCGATCCAGCGTTTGGTAGTCGAGTCGTAAAAATAACGGAAAGTGCAATGGGTGAGGTGCACAAACCTGCTTACAGCACTGTGCAGGCATGGAATGCCGACGAATCGTATTTGTTGCTCTACCGGACGGGTGTAGCGACATCTGGCCATATATTATTGGACGGTCACTCTTATGAATTTAAACAGAGCTTAGCCATAACACCGTCTGATATTGAACAGGTGTTTTGGAGTCATTCCGATCCCGACATATTCTATTACATCAGCAAACGATCTAAGGATTTTGGGAAGCTGTTGCAATTCAATATAAGTACCAACGGCTCTACTGAGTTAGCAGATTTTAGTGCGTACTGTGGGGCAGGTTTACCAGGTAGTGGTGGCGATGTGCAAATGCAATCTATCAACGACGATCTATTTGGTTTTAATTGCCAGCAGGATGATGGGCATCATATTATGTTTTCATTTCAGCCTAGTACCGGCACCGTAATCACGGCTCCCATAGGTATGGGTAGTAACTGGACAGAGTTTAGCGCTCCAGTGCCAGCACCTAGTGGTAATCGATTTTGGCATCAAGGCTTTGTTATTGATAACGATTTACGGACAACAGTTCACCGATTAGATATGGCTAGCTCATTGGAACATGCCAGTATTGGTATGGCTGCCGATCGGTCTGATGCCTACTATCAAGTTGGGTTTGATAGCAGCCCGAACAGTTGTGATGGAGATTTATATAAAGGTGTTGGGCATCTGATAGAGCACAACATGAACAATGGAACTTGTCGAAATATTATCAGCGAAGAGCAAGGCTATCCTTACACTACCAGTGGGACTCACATATCGGCGCAGGCGTATTTAAGGCCTGAGCGAGTAGCAGTGTCAAGTATAGGTAAGAAAGTACAGTTGGATTATTTTTCTAATGAAGTTGCAGCCCCAGCCTTGCTTTCGGAAGTCTATGTCGCTCAAACAACTCTTGGAGACACTAAAGTGTGCCGGCTTGCTCACCATCGGTCTTTTGGAAAGTCTGCTGTTAATGGTGGTTATGAGGCCTACTTTGGTGAGCCACATGCAACCATTAGTCCTTCAGGTACACGAGTTGTCTTTGGTTCAGATTGGTATGATTCGGGTGCTGTGGACAGCTATGTTATTGAGTTGCAGGACTACAAGAGCCCCTAAATAACGTTCAAAAAAAGCCGCCATTACGGCGACTTCGTTTTATATGACTAAGCTAATAGTCAGACTAACAAACTAGAAAGAACGATTAGCTTGATACCATGCATCGCGGTATTTGAGAATAGCTGTGCTGAGATAATCGGCATTACGGTTTGCATCACCAGCTGCCAATTTTTGCTGAGCACGACTAATGCGCCAGGCCTTGCCATTTGCTGCTATTGCCGCTTCAAGCTTATTGCTTGCTAACAAGCGCATGTTATCCAACAAAGCGTTGCTCACTTGATCAAGCGCTGCTTTGAGGGCAGGGTCAACGTTACGTCCATCGGCAATGCGCTCAATTTCATTTATCGCTTTACTGACGTTATTGAACACATTGTTGCCACGACTGCTCACTAGCGAACTATCGTCTTTCCAATTGCGATTATTCAGTGCACGATCAAGCTGTCTTGCTGCAAAACGTAAAGTGCGTTTCGCATACTTGGGGCCACTGGCAATTATGGCATCAAGATCGGCAGCCGCATCGGTTATAGCTGGCTTAATATCATCACCAATAACGATTATTTCACAAGCATCACCTACACCATTACCGTTCGAATCTTGCTGACCGGGATTTGCATCCATTGGGCAGTTATCAAGATTGTCGTAAACACCGTCGTTATCAGCATCGGGTAGATCACAAGCATTACCTACACCATTACCGTTCGAATCTTGCTGACCGGGATTTGCATCCATTGGGCAGTTATCAAGATTGTCGTAAACACCGTCGTTATCCGCATCGGGTAGATCACAAGCATCACCTACACCATTACCGTTCGAATCTTGCTGACCGGGATTTTCATCCATTGGGCAGTTATCAAGGTTGTCGTAAACACCGTCGTTATCAGCATCGGGTAGATCACAAGCATTACCTACACCATTACCGTTCGAATCTTGCTGACCGGGATTTGCATCCATTGGGCAGTTATCCAGGTTGTCTGGAATACCATCGTTATCTGCATCGGGTAGATCACACGCATCACCTACACCGTTGCCGTTTGAATCTTCCTGTAAAGGATTGAAAATCGCTGGGCAGTTATCATCACTGTCTGGAACAGTATCGTTATCTGCATCCGGTAAGTCACACGCATCGCCCACACCGTTACCGTTTGAATCTTCCTGTAAAGGATTGACAATCGCTGGGCAGTTATCATCACTGTCTGGAACAGTATCGTTATCTGCATCCGGTAAGTCACACGCATCGCCCACACCGTTACCGTTTGAATCTTCCTGTAAAGGATTGGCAATCGCTGGGCAGTTATCAGCATCGTCTGCAATACCATCTTCGTCAGTATCAATAATGTCGCAAGCATCGCCTACGCCATTCCCGTTAGTGTCTTCCTGACCAGGATTTGAAACAATTGGGCAGTTGTCATTGGCGTCAGCAAAGCCATCGCCATCTTGATCTATTTCAGCGCAGTCTGGAATACCGTTGTCGTCGATATCAGGTGATATAGATGCCGCATCAAGCGGGTCTGAACTACATAGTTCTTCGTGTGCATCCGATTGCCCGTCATTGTCATCGTCTGTATCGGCTCGATTACCCGTGCCGTCGCCGTCTGTGTCAACAGTTTCTGAACCATCGCGTGGAAACGCATCGTCGAGATTGATTACATCATCACCGTCGATATCCACATCACACACATCCCCAAGACCATCGCCATCCAAGTCAGCTTGGTCGTTAGATACCACTGGGCAATTATCAAGATTATCGTTTACACCGTCTTCGTCAGTATCTTCACACGCATCGCCAAGTGTGTTATCACCATAGAGATTTGATTGATTCGGATTTGCAATTGTTGGGCAGTTGTCTTCATCATCTGGCGTGCCGTCACCGTCGCTGTCGAGAATGATTAATTCAAATTCGAAAGAACCGGCATCGCAATTGTCCATAACACTAACGCCGCGTTGGTCAGTTGTAAAACTACAACCAACTTCGCCAGGTGCACCGCCAGCATCAATGGCATCGCTTCCAGGTTGAAGTGCAATGGTTGGCGTGAGTCCACCATTATCCGCCGGTGTGCCTATGGTAAAAAGCGTTGAACCATCTGCTATGACTGTTGCCATGCCACACGAACCATCATCACTAATATTGTTTTGATCCGACGAGAACGAAGCAGGAGTGTTTGCTGGTTGGTTTGTATCTGCACAATTGGATTTATCATTGACATTGTTGCGAATGATTAGATTGGCAGAAAGTTCGGGCGTGGTTATGCTGCCAGTGAAGTAGATAACGTTGCCGATGTTGGCTCCACTGTTAGCAACAAACGTGTTCCGTCGTAAGTATGAACCGGTTGAGCTGGCATTCAAAGGTTGGAAGTACAAGACACCACCGCCTGTATTGGCGTTGTTGCTAAAGAAAGTAGACAAATCAATTTCGATTTTCGATCGGGTCCAAATAACGCCGCCTAGTGTCACAGCTTCGTTATTCGAAAAAGTGCTGCGAAGTACGCTTGTAGTGCCTGATTGATTGACCGGTGCAATAGCGCCACCTCTTGTGGCTGTGTTGCCTGTGAATATTGAATCGGATACCGTTATCTGTGATCCATTGACAGTTGCTATCGCGCCACCGGACGTTTCTCCGACATTGGCTATTGCTTGGTTGTTATTAAAACTGCTGCCAGAAATGGTCAGAGAGGAATTAAATACTCTAACAGCACCACCGGCGCCATTACCGGTAATGACATTGTTGCTCAATGTGCTGCCATTAATAACAACGGGGATGCCGGAAGAGAAAATTGCAGCACCACCAGCTTCGTTGGTTGTCCCTGCGCTAGTTTCATACCGGCCGTTTTCAAAAGTCATCGAGTTAAAAGTGATGCTTGAAACGCCAGAAGGGTCGGTATCGTTGATTTGCAGGAGTCTGAATGAAGTGATACCGGCGGCTGGTCGGATTGTTCCGCCACTAATTGCAAGGGTAAACCCGTCTTCATTTGTAATATCAATTGTTGATGTCAACTCAACAATGCTACTGGCAAGATTGATTTGATCGTCTTGCTGGTTGGTTGCACTGGTTTGAAGTGCAGAATTCAATTCGCTCTCATTGCTGACAGTAAATGTCTCAGCTGTTGCCACGCTAATGCTGGCAAAGTAACTGACTAAAAGGACCGGAATCAGTCGATTAAAATTTTTGGCTTTACCCATTGCGCTGGCCGCGAAAGAAAACTGCATTGAAACACCTGCCGTAGAATTGACGAGCTAGTAAGTATACGGAGAGCTGTTTAACGAATCAGTAGGGCCACTGATTCAAATTGCAAAACTGTGCGCTAGTTTTGCCGAGCAGCCGGAACTTTTGATTAAACAGTCGGCCAACTATGGCGTATTGTGACCAAACCGAATTGAGAGTGCTTGGCCTGGATCCAGCAAACTGTTTTGCAGGACGTCTACGGTGGGGCTTAATTTCTATCTTGCTACAGCCGCTGTATTAGCAATGCTTGTTGGCTAATTTTTGCTAAACTCGTCACACACTCGTTTGTGCGCACAATCACTTCTTTTTGCGCATCGAACCAATACCGTCCTGGTTAAGAAACCTACAGATCGACTAAATTGGAGCTTGCCCCATGCTGTTTTCCGGCAACACACAAACGCTGAAGCTAAGCGATAACGTGCTTGAACTGTCCTTCGACAGTAAGGCCAGCAAAGTGAATGTTCTCAACAAGGAGGCTCTGGCCGAGCTTGGTGAGGTGGTCACCCTACTCGAAAAGCACAAAGATGCCGCAGCGTTGGTGCTCAGCAGTGCAAAAAGCAGCTTTATTGTTGGAGCGGATATCACCGAATTCTTAGGTTACTTCAGTGCACCCGATAAAGAGCTTGCGAGCATGCTCGATCGGGTTAATGAGTTATTCAATCGAATTGAAGATCTACCCTATCCAACCATTACACTTATAAACGGCGATGCAATGGGCGGTGGTTTCGAAATTTGTCTTGCTACCGATTTTCGAATAGCCACACCTGATGCGAAAGTGGCTTTACCTGAGGTGAAGCTTGGCATCATGCCAGGTTGGGGCGGATCGGTTCGATTGCCACGACTCATTGGTATAGATAACGCGGTTGAGTGGATGTGTACTGGTGCGGTTAAGCGTGCGCCAGCTGCGTTGAAGGAAAAAGCCGTAGACGCAGTAGTCAGTGCGGACAAGCTAGCGGCCGCGGCGCAATCAATTATTCAACAATGTGCCGATGGGAAATTCGATATCAGTGAGCGTCGCGCGCTGAAAAAGAATCCATTAACGCTCTCGCCTTTGGAATTGGCCATGGCATACCAATCGGCCAAAGGTGTTGTCGGTGCTAAAGCCGGTCCGCATTACCCATCACCATTAACAATAATTGAAACAGTCAAAGCACATGCAGGATTGTCACGTGATGAAGCTTTACCGCATGAGTCGGCAAGTTTTGTAAAGCTTGCAAAAACCGATGTGGCGGAAAGTTTGGTTGGTATCTTTCTTAAGGACCAGCAACTGGGTCGCATTGCGAAGAAGCATATGGCTGCTGCTGGCGAAGTTAAGCAAACAGCCGTTTTGGGTGCAGGCATTATGGGTGGCGGTGTTGCTTATCAATCTGCATCCAATGGTGTCCCTATTGTGATGAAAGATATTCGCCAAGAAGCGCTTGATGATGGCTTGGAAGAAGTGGGTAAGCTGCTTAAAAAGCAACTTCAACGCGGTAAGTTAAAGCCTCAAGGTATGGCGAATGTGCTGAATGCTATTCAGCCAGCGCTAAGTTACGGTGAGTTCAACGATGTTGATCTGGTCGTTGAAGCGGTTGTTGAAAATCCGAAAATTAAGCAGGCTGTATTGGCTGATGTTGAGCAGCATGTTAGTGATGACACCATAATCACAACGAATACTTCAACTATCTCAGTCAACTTATTAGCCAGTGCGTTGAAGCGACCTGAGAACTTCTGCGGAATGCATTTTTTCAACCCTGTGCATCGTATGCCACTGGTTGAAGTTATACGCGCTGATGCTTCCTCGGATAAAGCGATTGCAACAACAGTCGCCTATGCCAAAGCGATGCGCAAGACACCCATCGTCGTTAATGATTGTCCGGGTTTTTTAGTTAACCGAATTTTGTTTGCGTACTTTAGTGGGTTCGACAAACTGATTGCCGATGGCGGTAACCCGCAGCAAATCGATAAAGTTATGGAGAAATACGGTTGGCCTATGGGTCCTGCGTATTTACTTGATGTTGTGGGGCTCGATACGGGTAAGCATGCAGCTGCAGTCATGGCGGAAGGTTTTCCCGATCGCATGTCCAGTGGTGAAGGCAGTGTTATCGATGCTATGTATAACGCTGAACGTTACGGGCAGAAAAACGGTATTGGGTTTTACAAGTATGAATTAGATCGAAAAGGTAAGCCTAAGAAATTGGCTGACCCAGATGGCGATGCGATTGTTCAATCAGTACAGAAAGGTGGCCAAAAAGAATTTGAAGCTAGTGAGATCATCGAACGTCTGATGATTCCACTGTGTATTGAAACAGCACGCTGTGTTGAAGACGATATTGTTAGTTCTCCTGCTGAAGCCGACATGGGGTTGGTTTATGGCATTGGATTTCCTCCATTCAAAGGTGGTGCTTTGCAAGACGTCGATAAGCAAGGTTTGGATAATTTTTGCAAGAGTGCAGATAAATACGAAGCACTTGGACCGCTTTATCACCCAACCACAAAGATGCGTGAGATGGCAAAAAATAACACGGGTTTTTATTCCGCCCAAGCCGCTGCAAAAGGGGACAAGTCATGAGTTTCGATGATAAAGATGTTGTCATTATTGATGGTGTACGTTCACCAATGTGCCGCTCGAAAGGGGGTGGTTTTAAAAACGTACGAGCTGAGAACTTATCCGCAGCGTTAGTCGCAGCATTGTTTGAACGTAACCCAGATGCTGATATAAACGAAGTAGAGGACGTTGTTTGGGGTTGTGTGAATCAAACCCTAGAGCAAGGCTTTAATGTTGCTCGTGCAGTTGGTCTTATGTCGGGTGTGCCTATCACTGCCGGTGCTCAAACGGTCAGTCGACTTTGCGGCTCTTCAATGAGTGCGCTACATATTGCGGCACAAGGCATCATGAGTGACTACGGTGATGTGTTCGTTGTGGGTGGTGTTGAACATATGCAGCACGTACCAATGATGCACGGTATCGATCTGAATCCTTCAATGAGTCGTTATATGGCAAAGGGTTCGATGATGATGGGTTTGACGGCTGAAATGTTGAGCAACCTACACGGCGTATCTCGAGAGCAACAAGATGAATTTGCGCTTCGTTCGCACAAACGTGCTTTTGCTGCGATGACGGAAGGGCGATTTAAAAACGAAATAGTGCCCATTGAAGGCCATGATGAAAATGGCATGTTCACGCTTATTGAAAATGATGAGGTTATCAGAGAAGATGCATCGCTTGAAGCACTAGCATCGTTAAGGCCTGCGTTCGTTCCTGGTTCTGGAACTGTGACTGCGGGTTCTTCGTCGGCTATATCGGACGGCGCATCAGCTATGTTGGTTATGTCAGGTAAGAAGGCTAAGGAACGAGGTTTAAAGCCAATTGCTCGAATGAAGAGTATGGCGGTTAGTGGATGTGATCCTGCGACCATGGGTTACGGACCCGTGCCTGCATCGAAAAAAGCCCTCAAGCGTGCAGGTATGAGTGTGAGTGATATGGACCATGTTGAACTTAACGAGGCGTTCGCTGCGCAGTCAATTCCAGTATTGAAAGATCTGGGTTTGCTTGACGAGCTGGACAACAAAGTGAATCTGAATGGTGGTGCTATAGCGCTGGGTCATCCATTGGGTTGTTCTGGAACACGTATATGCACAACGCTGTTAAACGTGATGCAACAGAACGATAGTCAGTTTGGTTTGGCTACCATGTGTATTGGTATGGGCCAAGGTGTTGCAACCGTATTTGAACGATTAAAGTAAAATTTGGATAGGGGTCAGAGTAAAATTAGTTGCAGCAGGGGATTGATTGTAACTAATTCGACTCCACCCCCTATCTCTCACAACAGCAGGGATTGACGGCAACTAATTTTACTCTGACCCCTATCTAGGGCAACCAACCTACCTCACCCAATTTATATTGCGGCCCATCAGCCGGAATATTCGAATATCGCCAGAACCGACTCAGCGAGACATTGTCTATACGAAATGACACGCTAGTTTCCAGTGGCAACTTCAAAGCGTTATGTAGTGCGGCCAAGATCGTCCCTCTATGCGCGACAACGACAATGTCGCGACCTTTATATTTCTCATGCATCTCATCTGTGAACGCTTCAATGCGTTTTGCACAATCAGACAAGCTTTCACCATTAGGCGTTGTCTCAAAGGGTGAGGCTGGAAAAAATCCGATGTAACTATCTTCGCGCTCAGCGATAAGCTCTTTGAGGTTACGTCCGTTGTAGTCGCCGAAATTCATTTCAATAATCCGCGCATCTTCTTCCAAGCTTTTAGCTTGTGCACCTGCAGCCAATAATGCATCAGCGGTTTGCTTGGTTCGCTTTAGGGGGCTGTGAAACCACAAAGCATCTTTGGGCAGCTTCGCGGCGACTCCATTGAAGACGGCCTCATTAGTACAATCACAATCTAAATCCATGCTGCCATACATAATTTCGCCCACTTCTGGCACGGGCGCATGTCGTATCCACCAGAAACGGGTCGCATTTTGATCGTTAGGTAGGCGGGCGCGAATTTTTTCGTCCATGGTGGTAATGTTGTGTTGTCTGGTGATTGTTGAGTATAGCGTGAGCGGCATTGAAAATAGGCTAATAAAACTGCGTGAACGCATTGATGCATCCGAGGAAGATCTCGTTGCCCTCACACAATCTCTAATACAGTTGCCCACCGTGAATCCACCAGGGGATGGCTATCTAGCTATCTGCGAGCTGCTTGACGCCCGCTTATCAAAGCACGGGTTTCAAATTGAACGAGTTCGCGCGCTAGGTGCTTTGGGTGATAGTGATAAGTACCCGCGCTGGAATATCATCGCACGACACGAAGGTAGGCATGCCGGCGAGTGTGTTCACTTTAATTCTCACACAGATGTGGTCGATACTGGAGATGGCTGGACGGTTGACCCGTTTGCAGGCGTCGTCAAAGATGACAAGGTGTACGGTCGAGGGGCCTGTGATATGAAAGGCGGATTAGCTGCATCGATGATCGCAGCGGAAGCTTTTATTGACATCTTTCCCGACTACCACGGCTCAATAGAAATATCCGGCACGTGCGATGAAGAGTCGGGTGGTTTTGGCGGCGTGGCCTATTTGGCTGAAAACGGTTGGTTTAATCCTGAGCGTGTCCAGCATGTGATCATTCCTGAGCCACTTAATAAAGACCGAATTTGTCTTGGGCACCGTGGAGTGTTGTGGACAGAAATCGAAACATTCGGGCATATAGCTCACGGCTCAATGCCGTTTCAAGGTGATTGTGCGGTGCGCCATATGGGCGCTGTCGTCGCATCTCTAGAAGAAAATTTATTTCCAGAATTAGCGAAAAAGCGCACCAGCATGCCAGTTGTACCTGATGGTGCGCGTCAATCTACGCTGAATATCAATTCTATTCATGGTGGATTGAATGAGCCTGAGCAAGGTTATACCGGTTTACCGTCAGCGTTAGTGCCTGACCGTTGTAGAATGGTGCTAGATCGACGATTTCTGATGGAAGAGAATCTGGAAGACGTTCGTGAGGAGTTACACGAGGTGGTTGCGGCAGCTGGTAAAGACCGAGACACGTTTCGTTTTGAAATGCGAGAAATGTTCTCAGTTCAGCCAACCATGACTGACCAAGATGCTCCGGTGGTAAAAGCGGTTGCCGCTGCAATCAAAAGTGAAATGGGACGCGAACCAGACTATGTCGTGTCCCCTGGCACTTACGATCAAAAACATATAGATCGCATTGGGCGTTTGAAAAATTGTATTGCGTACGGACCAGGAATTCTTGATTTGGCACACCAACCAGATGAATATATTGGCATCCAAGACATGATTGATTCTGCAAAAGTAATGGCCCAATCGCTAATTACGTTGCTCAAGTACGAAGAAAAGTAATTTAGACAAATATCGAAAAACAAATCTAAAGGAGTATCGAAGTGATAAAGCTTGGACAGAGAAAAAAACAATTATCCCGCGCGCTATTTTTGGCTGCATTTGTGGCAACGTCGCTGCAAGCGGCAAAGACCGATGTCACTATTGGTATGCAGTTAGAGCCGCCTAATCTCGATCCTACCGGTGGTGCGGCTGCAGCAATTGACGAAGTTGTTTATGCGAACCTGTTTGAAGGGTTGACGCGCTTTGGGTCCGATGGCAGTGTTTTACCGGCATTAGCGAAAAGCTGGACTATTAGCGACGATGGGTTAACGTATGCGTTTACTCTGCACAGTGGCGTAACCTTTCACGATGGCACTACGTTGGACGCAGATGACGTTATTTTTAGTCTAGATAGAGCCATGGCGGAAGACTCCACCAACGCGCAAAAACAATTATTTGCGAATATTAAAAGTGTTAAGAATGTATTTGATGTCGTCATCATTGTGCTTAACAATCCTGATGGCAATTTGCTGTTTAATCTTGCGTGGGGTGATGCTGTCATTGTTGCACCGGAATCGGTTGATTTGTTAGCGACAGCGCCAGTGGGTACAGGCCCGTTCAAATTTAAAAATTGGGTACAAGGCGATCAAATCGTTTTAGAGAAAAATGCTGAGTATTGGGGCGAGCCAGTTCAACTGGAACAAGCGACTTTCAAATTTATCAGTGAGCCAACGGCTGCATTTGCGGCCATGATGGCAGGTGATCTTGATGCGTTCCCAGCATTCCCAGCACCAGAAAATTTACCTCAGTTTGAGGCTGATCCACGTTTTAACGTGATCGTCGGTTCAACCGAGGGGGAGACGATCCTCTCAACCAATAACCTGCAAGAGCCGCTCGATAATGTATTAGTTCGACAAGCTATTGCGCATGCGATTGATCGTTCAGCCATCATCGATGGTGCTATGTATGGATATGGCACACCCATTGGTACGCACTTCGCACCACATAATCCTGCGTATGTCGACCTAACTGGCAAGTCCGAATACGATCCGGAAAAATCAAAAGCACTGTTGGAAGAAGCTGGGTTGGCAGATGGTTTTACTACTACATTAAAGCTCCCGCCACCAGCATACGCACGACGAGGTGGTGAAATCATCGCATCGCAATTACGTGCGGTTGGTATCAACGTTGAAATCAGCAATCTTGAGTGGGCGCAATGGCTTGAGCAAGTGTTTAAAGGCAAAGACTTCGGTCTTACCATCGTGTCTCACACCGAGCCTATGGACATTGGTATTTACGCAAAGCCCGATTATTATTTTCAGTACGACAATGCCGATTTCCAAGCATTGATCGAAAGCTTCAATGTTGAAACCGACACTGAGAAAAGAACGCAGATGATGCAAGAAGCGCAAAACATCATTACTGATGATTACGTAAACGGTTATCTGTTTCAATTGGCAAAAACGGGTGTAGCCAGCGCTAAGCTTAAGGGCTTGTGGGAAAACTCACCAACCCAAGCTAATGATTTAACGGGTGTGTACTGGGAAGACTAGACACAGCTTAAGTTAAGTTCTGGTGCGCTAACTGACGCTTGTGCTGCGTTATCTATTTAAACGTACTTTAATCCTGCTGGCCACGTTGATCGTGGCCAGTTTGGTTGTGTTCGTAACAATAGAAGTTGTCCCTGGCGATCCTGCGTCCTACATGCTTGGCATGAATGCCGAGGAAGATACGGTCGCCGCGTTGCGCATCGAATTGGGTTTAGATAAATCTCGACCAGCGCGTTATCTCAGCTGGGTCACAGGGTTACTTACAGGCGATTTTGGTACTTCTTACACCTACCGAACTCCTGTTGCCGAAATGGTGGCTGACCGAATGTGGGTCTCATTGCCGCTCGCCATTTTTGCCTTGCTGTTATCAACTCTTATCGCTTTTCCTGCTGGCGTGTATGCGGCTAGTCGCCGCGGCGGTATTACCGACACAATAGTCATGGCGCTTACACAACTCGGTGTTGCCATTCCCAATTTTTGGTTTGCCATGCTGCTGGTACTTTTGTTTGCGATAAAGCTAAGCTGGTTTTCAGCAGGTGGATTTGCAGGATGGGATGCCGGCTTTTTTCAAGCCGTGAAATCGCTTACTTTGCCTGCGATTGCACTGGCGCTGCCTCAAGCCTCTATTCTCACTCGGGTTATGCGTTCATCATTACTCGATGTTATGAACGAGGACTTTATGCGTACCGCACGTGCTAAAGGGTTAAGTCGACGTCAAGCACTATGGAAACATGCGTTACGCAACGCCATGGTGCCGGTGTTGACCATTATTGGATTGCAGTTCTCATTCTTACTGGCCGGCGCCATTATTATCGAAAACGTTTTCTACCTGCCAGGGTTGGGTCGGTTAATTTTCCAAAGCATTGCCAGTCGTGATCTGATCGTTGTCGAAAGCGTCGTCATGATTTTGGTATTGGCCGTCGTGCTGGTGACCTTTCTTGTTGATCTTGCCTATGCATGGGTCGACCCTCGGTTGCGGAGCTCACGATGAAGTTGCGCAGTTTGCTACCCGGCTTTTTTTTGGTGTTGTTGTTCTTCAGCGCTGCATTAATTTCGTACATCTGGACGCCATTCGATGTCACGCTGATCGATATTAAGGCGCGGTTTCAAGCGCCCAGTGCGACACATTGGCTTGGCACGGATCACTATGGTCGAGACATGTTCTCGATGTTGATGGTGGGTGCCAGAACGTCCATTGCAGTGGCGTTTGTCGCGGTCGGCATTGGCATGCTGTTCGGTATACCATTGGGTTTGGCCGCTGCAGCAAACAGTGGGCGTTTTATCGATGAAACCATTATGCGTGGCAACGATTTAGTGTTTGCGTTCCCAGCATTATTGATAGCGATAATGATCACAGCTGTTTATGGGCCAGGCGCTCTGAATGCCATAATTGCTATTGGCATATTCAACATTCCTGTGTTCGCACGACTATCTCGCGGTGCTGCATTGAGTTTGTGGAAGCGCGATTACATTTTGGCCGCTCGTGCGGCCGGTAAGGGTGTAGCAAGAATATCGTTTGAACACATAATGCCGAACATCACGAATTTGCTTATCGTGCAGGGCACTATCCAGTTCTCTTTGGGCATTCTGGCCGAAGCGGGGTTGTCGTTTGTTGGACTGGGCGCACAGCCACCCACACCCAGTTGGGGCAGAATGCTGGCCGATAGCCAAACGCTAATCATGATGGAGCCGCGTCTTGCGGTGCTTCCTGGCTTGGCTATTTTGTTAACCGTATTAGGTTTGAATTTACTCGGTGATGGGTTGCGTGATTGGCTTGACCCAAGGTTGCGTCATGAACGATAGCAAAGCACCCTTGCTCAGCCTGACTAACGTTAGTTTGTCGATTCACAACACGCCTATTCTACATGAGGTGTCATTGCAAGTGCGTGCAGGCTCAGTGCTTGGCATCATCGGTGAGAGTGGTTCCGGTAAGTCCATGACTGCTTTGTCGATTATGCAACTCCTACCACAAGGTTCATCGCTAAGCGGCGATATTCTCTTTGACGGTGTTGATATTGTGACCACCACCGAAGATCAAATGTGCAGCATTCGTGGAAACGATATCGGTATGGTTTTTCAAGAGCCAATGACTGCATTGAACCCAGTGCAAACGATTGGTTCTCAAGTGGCTGAGTGTATTGCGTTGCATAAGTCGGTTAGTCGCCGAGAATCAATGCAACAAGCAGCTGTTGTTCTAGAGCAGGTCGGGCTACCAAATGCTGAATTTCCGCTGACGCGTTATCCTCATGAACTTTCAGGCGGTCAAAGGCAACGTGTCGTTATCGCCATCGCAGTTGCCTTACAACCGAAGTTGTTGATAGCCGATGAGCCAACAACGGCACTTGATGTGACCACTCAAGCAGAAATTTTAGCGCTACTGCAACAACTTGTTAAAGACTCTGATATGGCGATGATTCTGATCACACACGATTTGGCGGTAGTCTCAGAAGTTGCTGATACGATGGTCATTATGCGAGATGGACATATACTAGACAGTGGGTCCACAAGAACCATCTTCGACGAGTTGTCGCATCCCTATACAAAAGCATTGTTCGACGCATCCAGTCACGTACCAGAGCGTGATAACGAAAAAGAAAAAATCGCCCCCTTGGTAGAACTGACCAATTTAGTCTGTGAATACCCAATGGCTCGCCGCACAATGTTTGGTCCAAGGCAAATGTTTAGAGCCGTCAATAAAGTCAACCTCACTATCCATGCAGGCGAAAGTGTTGGCTTGGTCGGTGAGAGCGGTTGTGGCAAGTCAACATTGGCGAAAGCGCTTCTGGGCCTATCCCCAATTAATGGTGGCAGTATCATGCTGCATGGTGTGCAGCTTCAAACCGGTGTAGCGTTGTCCAGACGTGTACGCCGTGAAATGCAGGTTGTGTTTCAAGACCCATACAGTTCATTCAATCCGCGCCATCGGGTAGCACGCTTAGTGGCTGAGCCGCTACATGTGTTGGACAATCCCCCCAAGGGGGCTGCGCGCGCGACCTTGGTTCGCACAACGCTTGAAAGTGTTGGGTTAACCGGTGGAGATGCAGATAAATATATTCATGAGTTTTCAGGTGGGCAAAGACAGCGTATTGCGATAGCACGCGCTTTGATCATCCGGCCAGCACTGATTATTCTCGATGAGGCCGTTTCAGCGTTGGATGTTTCGGTTCGAGCACAAGTGCTCGACCTGTTGGCTGAGTTGGCCGATTCTCACGGATTAGCCTATTTGTTTATATCGCATGATTTGTCGGTGGTTCGTAGCATTACCGATCGTGTGCTGGTGATGAAAGATGGTCAAATTGTTGAAAGAGGTGATACAGAGAGCATATTTGTATCACCACAACATCGTTATACAAAAGCTTTATTAGCGGCGGCGCCACAATTGCCCTCGTCGGCATCTCAAACAGGTTAAGTATGAGCACGATATCAAGTACCGAACAGGTCGCATCGTTAGTTGCACATTTTGGCTTTGATCCATCACATTGTTTTATCGGTGGTGAATGGCAGCCTGGACTAGAAGGTGATGTGCTTGAATTAGAAAATCCATCAACGGGTGAGCGGCTCTGTGACATAGCCAGAGGAGGCGCAACTGATATCGATGCCGCTGTGTTTGCAGCCCAAACAGCACTAAAAACAGGATGGGGTCGAGCAACTGCGTTGGAGCGTGGGCGTCTGCTTAGTCGCCTTGGTCAACTAGTGCTTGAGAATGTTGATCAATTAGCACACCTAGAAGCGCTTGATGTTGGTAAGCCTTTAAAGCAGGCCCGCGCAGATGCAGTGGCACTTGCTCGTTATTGCGAGTTTTATGCGGGTGCCGCGGATAAGGTACACGGTGAAACATTGCCCTATCTAGAAGGATATACCGCATTTACTCTACGCGAACCGCACGGCGTTACTGGCCATATTGTGCCGTGGAACTATCCAATGCAAATCATTGGTCGTTCAGTCGGTGCAGCGTTAGCGATGGGCAATGCTTGTGTATTGAAACCTGCAGAAGAAGCTTGTCTTACCGCGCTTGCTTTTGCAGAACTTGCCTCACGTGCAGGACTGCCTTCTGGCGCATTGAATGTTGTGCCGGGTTTGGGCAGCGAGGCCGGAAGTGCGTTGAGCGCACACACTGGCGTACAACATATATCTTTCACCGGCTCTGTTTTAACGGGGTCGAAGGTTCAGGCATCTGCAGCTGAATCGGTGGTACCGGTGACGTTAGAGCTTGGTGGTAAATCGGCACAAGTCGTATTTGATGATGCCGACATGGATGCAGCTCTACCATTTCTGGTTAATGCTGGTATTCAAAATGCTGGACAAACTTGCTCAGCAGCTTCTCGTCTACTCATTCAACGCGGTGCCTATCAATCTTTAGTGGAACGATTACGTGAACGTTACACCGCGTTGCAAGTAGGCGATGCGATGCATGATCTTGATGTTGGTCCATTAATTTCTGCTCGGCAAAAGAGTCTTGTCAGTGACTACATCAAGCTCGGTGACAACCTTAACAAAGTAGCCGAAGGCGTCAGGCATGATGAAGCCAGTGCAGGTGGACATTTCGTGTTGCCGACTTTGTTCGCCGATGTCAGTCCAGATCATGTGTTGGCTCAGGAAGAAATATTTGGTCCGGTACAAGTCATCATCCCGTTCGATGATGAAGACGAAGCATTGGCTATTGCTAACGGCACACCTTATGGTCTTGTTGCATCGGTATGGACTAACAGTGGTGCAAGACAAATGCGTATGGCCAAGGCATTGCGAGCTGGTCAAGTGTTTATAAACAACTACGGTGCAGGTGGTGGGGTTGAATTGCCGTTTGGTGGTGTTGGTAAATCGGGCCATGGGCGTGAAAAAGGCTTTGAGGCTTTATACGGGTTTTCCACCCTTAAAACAGTCGCGGTCTCTCACGGTTAAGATGATGATGAAAGCGGGCAAAAGAAATCTGATTACCGATGTACCAGGCTTATCAGTTGGCAATGCCCACAGTGATGAAATAAAAACAGGCGTCACGGTATTAACGGCAGATAAACCATTTTTGGCCAGTGTTGATGTCATGGGTGGCGCGCCCGGTACGCGCGAAACAGATTGCCTTGCTGCAGAAAACTTGGTTAATGATATCGATGCAATCGTACTGGCTGGAGGTTCGGCATTTGGTCTCGATGCAGCGTCTGGGGTCACCGATGCGCTAGCCGAAAACGATCGTGGTTTTCGTGTTGGACCCGTTACAGTGCCTATTGTCCCTGCAGCTATTATTTTTGACCTCATCAATGGTGGTAATAAAAAATGGTCGCAAAATCCATACGGTCGACTCGGACGAGATGCACTAGCCAATAGCGATCAGACTTTTACATTGGGCACCAGCGGCGCTGGAACTGGAGCGACTACTGCCACACTAAAAGGCGGGTTAGGCTCTGCATCAATCGTGTTACCCAGCGGTCACACCGTTGGTGCGTTGGTTGTCGTGAACCCGCATGGAAGTCCGCTGGTTCCTGAATCTAATCAATTTTGGGCGGCCCCTTTCGAAGTGGACAACGAATTTGGTGGGCTTGGTGTCTGCACGCAAACTCATCCGTTGTATGAACCGAAAAATGAAAAGCTGAGCGCGTACGAAGCTAAGGCAAATACCACCATCGGTATTGTTGCGACCGATGCGGTTCTAGATAAGGCACAAGCAAAGCGTTTCGCCGTTGCAGCGCAAGATGGTCTGGCAAGATCGATTGTGCCGTCACATACCTTGTTCGACGGTGATTTAATATTTGGTGTGTCGACCAGAGAAAAACCACTAGACGATACAAAGTCTGCTGTGCTGCAAATGGCGCTAGGCCATGCCGCAGCATTATGTATGGCGCGTGCAGTGGCTCGAGGTGTGTTTCTCGCCACTGCAACAGAAAATGATACCTTGCCGAGTTGGCAGAGCCTGCATGGCAAACAATAGGAAAATTAGTTATATGAGTAAAGTGAATGTCTCATTAGATAAGATTGAAACCGTGAGTAAGAATGCGTTAGTTAAACACGGCGCACAAGAATGGATTGCCGAATCTGTTGCGAAAGCGATTCGTAAAGCGGAAGCAACCGGTAACCTTATCTGTGGTTTGTATTATCTTGAAAGCTACTGCAAGCAATTAGTCACAGGGCGCGTAAAGGGTGATGCAGTGCCTACAGTTAGCCGGCCAAAAACCGCAACCGTAAAAGTAGATGCAAAATTTGGTTTTGCTCAAGCGGCTTTTGAAAAAGGACTCGTAGAGGCTATCGACGTTGTAAAAGAAACTGGCACGGCATCGCTCGCTATTTGTCATGCACATACTTGCACATCCCTTGGATACTTCACGGAACAAATAGCGCAAGCTGGATTACTTGGCATTGGATTCACTAATGCCTCGGCTGTTGTGTCGCCACCGGGTGGCAAAAAGGCTGTGATCGGTACTAACCCAATTGCGATGTCAGTGCCTGCTAAGGATGGAGGCGTTGCATTTCAATTTGATCAAAGCACCAGCGCGGTTGCGTTGGGAAAAATAACCATGGCAGCTGCTGCAAAGCAATCCATTCCACTTGGCTGGGCTGTGGATGCGCAAGGCCAACCAACCACCGACCCTGAAGCCGCATTGAAAGGATCATTGGTATCAACTGGCGGCTATAAAGGGTATGGCTTCGGATTGATGGCAGAGGTGTTGGCAGCCGCCATTACCGGCAGTGTGAATTCAGTTGATGTCAAAGGTTTGAAAGTACCCGAAGGTGAGCCGCATAACCTTGGGCAATTCTATTTTTTAATGGATCCTATGGCTGTATCTGGCAATGCTTTCTGGGAAAGAACAAGTACGCTGACAGAGGCGGTAAGCGAACAAGAAGGTGCGCGTCTACCAGGGCAGAACCGTCAGTTGCCTGATGAGGTTTCTATTGATGAGAGTGTTTGGATGCTGGTGCAAAAACTATCGCTGGGGTCGTGACGTTAAGCGTAAGTCGAGCTCATTTTTCGATATTTTGACCAGTGTTTATCGCGTTTGATTGGCTAAAAAGTCACTAACGACTTCCACAAAGCCCTCAGCATTCTCCCAATGCACTGAGTGTGCGGCATCATCAATAACCTTTAGAGTCACTTCTGGGTGGTTCGCATAACTTTGGTGTAAATCATTGGGTGTGAAAAGTTTATCGTTTGCACCGGTTAGTGCTAATGCGTCAAACGGCAGTTTGGTGGGTAAATGGATAGGTGCAAGATAACTTGGTAGGGCCGCACACTGCGCAGCAAATGCATCATGACTTTGTTTGTGTGGGTAAGCCATTGAGGCATCGATCGCACTGATTACCTGTTCTTCATTATCAAAAAAGCGGGCGCTAAACAAAAACTGAAATAACAATCGAAACCAATCGGCCTCATTGGCCTGTGTTCGCAATCGAGCAAGCGTATTGAATAGATCAACGCGAGCAGGGTCTACCGTGAAAGGGGCAGATACTGCAACTAACGCTTTGATTCGTTCTGGTGCTTTGGCGGCTACAGCCCAAGCGATGAGCGCACCCATAGAATGACCCACCAATGTCACTTTATCAATTCCAAGTGAATCGAGCAGTGCAAGCACGTCATCCACCATTAAGGCGCGTGAGGTATCTATTATGCTGGGTCTAGATTGTCCTGCACACCGATTATCCATGCGGATAATGTTTGCGCGTTCGCTCAGTTTTGCGACAACAGGGTTCCAGCTTGCGCTGTCACTTGCCAAACCGGCCAGAAGTAGCACAGGCTGGCCGTGTCCGACACTGTCAAAATAGTGGTCGATCCCAGGTCGGGAGAGGTGTGGCATGTTGTTGTCAGTGTTACTTGTTTCTAACCACTCTTACAGGATAAAAACTCACACCGCTGGCATCGAGAGATGGAGCACCGGGAAATCCACGTTTTGCGGCAAGTGAATACCATGCAAGTGCATCACTGGCCGCATCATTGGCGGCAATGGGTACGAAAACTAGCATTTGAGCTTCGCTGGCGAAATCGCCTCCTAAGGCTATTTGGGCTAAACGTTCACCTTTTTTAGCCTGCTTTTGCAACTGCTTACGATTGAGTTTGGCCAGTTCGCGTTGTTCACGCTTTACGTCCTTGATCAATTGTTTGCTATCGCGTCTTTCGCTGCTCGATATTAGCGGCTCATCGATAACACCATCAGTTCGCGTCTCCGCCAATACAAGAGCTGGGGTAGCGAGAGCAATCTGCAGAATAATGCAGCTTCCGATCTGTTGAATTCTTTTCATGGCGCTATTTTAGTCGGATTGGGTGAAAGCTGCTTCGTGAAGCGTGCCCATATTGGGCATTATTTTTGTGACGCAGTAGATAAGTTAGTACGGAAATTGCTAATAACGGGGTAAGAATGCCTGTTCAGACGGGCCAATGACTTGATGAGAAAAGTGCAATGTTGGAAAAAATCCTATCTTGGTGTGGCAACGTGTTGTTGGCCTCTGTATTGGTTGTTTTGTCTTCACAGAATGCAGTATTCGCGCAGGAAACGAATACGCCGAATGGTGGCGATGAGGCTGGCCGCATCCTTGTACCGTTAACAGGAAGCGCCGTAAACACATCGGTTGATGGCTTGAAAGTCACGCCAGCATCATTTGACACCGGCGTTGTTCAGATCGGTGAGACTAAAACCCAAGCTGTCACGCTGCAACATACCGGAGAGGTCGACGCGCCGCCAATAGAAATTAACACCGCCAGTTTATTTGGTAAAAACGTGACTGAATATGCGACTGACTTTGTAGGCTTCGTCACATTGAACCCGGGTGATGCAATTGATTTAGACATTGTTTTTACCCCAACCGTGCCCGGTACAAAATCGGCTGGCCTTCGGCTGGACATTGAAGGTGCGACTGCACCACATATTTTGTTATTCAATGGGTGGTCTCGCTACCCACTCACCAGTGATCTTGGTGTCACAGGCGAGAAGGTTGGATTTGGACAAATTATCCAGGGTGGCAATTCAACTAAGAAGCTTACACTGACGAATCTGGGTGAAGCTGATGCGCCGAATATTAACGTATGGAATATCGATCTCAGTGGTGATACACCGCAGGCGTTTGACGTCAACTTTAATCAGATTCAGATAGCACCAGGTCAGTCAGTTGATGTGCAGGTGACCATGAGTGGAGCCAATCTTGGTTTTAAAGCAGCCGATGTGCTCATCAATCATGATGGCAACAATGCATCAGTTGAAACCAAGTTTGATGGCAGTGTGGTAGTGCCACAAAATGTACCGATTAATTTTGGTAAGAGTACGGTAAAAAACACCGATATTGATCGGGCAACTTCGTTGCAGTTTGGACCTGGTGGAAAACTCTACGTAGCAGAAATGGATGGCGCTATAAAGGTTTATACCGTACTGCGTAATGGCAAGAATAATTACACAGCGACCCTGGTTGATACCATAAACCACATAAAGAACACGCCTAACCATAATGACAATGGAGCACCGAATGGTCTTACAACACGCTTGTTAACCGGTATTTTTGTTACTGGAACAGCCGCGACCCCGATCATTTATGCAGCATCTAGCGACCCACGCCAAGCCGCAGGCCCATCAGGTAATGATGCAAACCTAGATACTAACTCTGGTATTTTACATCGCCTGACGAAAACGGGTGGTGGTTGGAACAAGCAAGATCTTGTGCGTGGACTGCCGCGCTCAGAAGAGAACCATATTGCAAATGGTTTGACGATGGTTGGCAATAAAATATTGCTGATCACCGGTGGCAACACAAATATGGGTGCGCCGTCTAATAACTTCGCTAGAATTCCTGAATATGCTCTGAGCGGTGCCATTTTAGAGATCGATGTTAATACGATTAATGGAACCTATGACCTGCCAACGCTCGATGATGAAGATCGTGCTGGCGTTAACGATAACAACGACCCCTTTGGTGGAAACAACGGTAAGAACCAAGCCAAGCTGGTGCCAAACGGTAAAGTGGGATTGTTCGCAACTGGTTTTCGAAATGCGTTTGACATCACCGTGTCTGAATCAGGAAAAATATACGTGTTTGATAATGGCCCAAACCCAGGCTGGGGTGGTACACCGAAGAATGATTGCTCTAACGATTTAAAAGAATCTGGTGATGCGCACCATTGGGATACGCTGCATCTCGTTACCAAAAACTTTTATGGTGGACACCCTAACCCAACACGTGGCAGCAAGAACAATACGTTCAACAATTCAAACCCGCAATCGCCAATGGAAATTGCGGCAAGACCTGCGGAATGCAAATACATAGCGGCTGGCAAAGGTGATGGTGCATTGACGACCATTCAATCTTCTTCAAACGGTTTGGACGAATACACCGCAAGCAATTTTCTAGGCTCGATGAAAGGCGACATATTGGTTGCAAGCTTCAAGAACTCTATCTACCGCTTAGAGCTCAATGCAGCAGGTACGCAAGTGACTTCGAAGTCACAACTGGTTCAGAATCTGGGTAAATACCCGCTGGATTTAACCGTGCATGGCGACAACGATGCATACCCAGGCACCATTTGGGTGGCTGATAATGGTTTGAACACCATCACAGTTCTCGAACCTGCAGACTATTAGAGCGCCTGTTTCGCTTAGTGCGCTGCAATTGCTGCGCACTGAGCTTTAATCTATCCCATTTCAAGCCGCTAGTTTCTTGACTGAATCCGGAATGAGCACGTCGTTCATTCCCGCTTCTTAATCACGAACAAAGCGGTAATTTAGACATGAATGGAATAGAAAAGCAGTGCCGGAAGCGCAGACCAGTTGCAACAATTGCGTTATTAGCGCTGGCCAGCTTAATAATCTCTGCCTGTGATGGAGGTGGAGGCAATAGTGGTGGTGGTTCAACGCCAACCACGATCGTACCGGTCTTGCCGGTTCTGCGCGGGTTGAAGCCTGAACTAGAACAAGCTGACGCGCTGTTTGAAGGTGATCACTATTCTGGCAGCGCGATCTGCTCCTCTTGTCATGATGATCAATCCTCGGGAGAGGATGCGAAAATGGCGATTCAAGATGAATCTGGCATACGTGATGTATCCATCGGCCGTGCTTGGGAAACCAGCATGATGGCAAACTCTACCCGCGATCCATACTGGCATGCGGTTGTTGCGTCAGAGCTACACAAATACCCAAATCTAAGTGAAGAAATTAACGATACATGCACGCGGTGTCATGCGCCGATGGCAAATGATTTTGCGAAAAAAGAAGGTCTAACGTTACAACTGTTCGATAGTGGTTCTGAAGATACAGGCGATTTTGTGCAAGGCATTTACAGCATGAATGACACCAGTGAGATGTTCAATCATGCGATGGATGGAGTGAGTTGTTCACTGTGCCATCAGATTGCCGACGACGGTAACCTTGGTACCGATGAAGGGATGTCTGGCGGCTGGAAAGTTAATGCCTTTCCAGTAGAAAACAAAGCAGATAGACCCGCCTATGGTCAGTACGTCAATCCTGACGAACTCTATATGCGTGAACAATCTGGATACACACCAACTTTTGCAGCGCATATCAGCTCATCTGAGACCTGCGGTAGTTGCCACAACTTGAAGACCGAGCCCGTTGATAAAAATGGAGAGCCTGTTCCTGGCGTTGCGCATTTTGCCGAGCAAATGGTTTACTCCGAATGGGAGAACAGTGCATTCAATGATGGTGCAGCCCAAGCGCAGTCTTGTCAGGGCTGTCACATGCCCAAGGTAGACCAATCGGTTCTAATCGCCAGTACCGGCGCTAACCAGAAGCGTGACAATTTTGCTGAGCACACGTTTCTTGGCGCAAACACAGTTATGCAAGACATGCTGAAGAACTTTAGCAGTGAGCTCGGAGTGAGTGAAGATATTACTGCCGCTGATTTTGAAGAGTCTATTGCTCGAAATCGAGAGTTTCTGAAAACATCGGCGTCGATCGAGCTACTGAACACATCATTAGCGGATAACAAGATCAATGTTGATGTCAAAATTACTAACCTGACTGGACACAAGTTACCAAGTGGTTACCACACACGTCGTGCCTACCTGCATGTATTAGTGATCGATGATGACGGTAAGCTGGTGTATGAGAACGGATTAATCCGGCCTGATGGCAGTATCGCTGGTGTGTCTGCAGATGCGAATCCAGATAGCTATGAAATACATTACGACAAAATAACGTCGGCAACACAAGTACAGGTTTATGAAGGTATAACCGGTGATGCACAAGGTGCACAGACGCATTCGCTGCTTGCCGCCACGCAGTTTCTTAAAGACAATCGATTGACGCCTGCAGGGTTCGATAAGAATACTGTGCCAGAAGATGTTGCCGTTCGGGGCGCAGCTAAAGATGACAACGATTTTAACAATGGTAGCGATACAGTCACTTACGAAATTGCCGTAAACGGTAAGGCGCCTTATACAACGTTGGTTGAGTTGCGTTATCAACCGCTTGCATTTGGTAGTCTGATGGATTTATTTGCCGAGTCCGATAAAATCGATCAGGTTGATATGTTTAGAACTATCTATGACTCAACGTCGTTACGTGATGAAGTCATGGCTACAGCGGTTACAACAGTTCAATAAACGTTACGCGAAAGAATGCTAAAAACTGGCATTGTTCGCTATACTTTGGCGATAGCTAAAAATCGCAAGCTGATCTTTTAAGATCAGACACCTTGCATAGTTCAGGAGCGCTCTATATGTCCATTTTCAAGATTCCAGTCGGTAGCCTTACGTCTGCACCGCGTATTGTGCTGCTTGCACTTGCTATGCTATTGCCGAGTATGGCAATGGCGCAGCAAGGCAATGGCTTGGAATACCGCATTGGTCCTGAGGATGTGCTACATATTTCCGTATGGAAAGAAAAAGATCTGGACCGCAAGGTGCTCGTGCGACCTGACGGCGGCGTATCATTCCCACTAGTGGGCGATATGCAAGTATCGGGTCGAACGCCTTTAGAAGTGCAAGACGAGATTCGTTCACGACTACAGCGTTATGTCCCGGATGCAGAAGTGACCGTATCGGTTGACAAAATCTCTGGTTACACGGTATTCGTGCTTGGAGAGGTAAACAATCCTGGCCAATTTACGTTGGGCCGGTATGTTGACGTTGTGCAAGCATTGACATTGGCTGGCGGTACCACTCCCTACGCCAGTGAGCGCAACATGCAAATTTTGCGTCGACAAGATGGTCGTGAAGTCACCTACCGTTTCGATTTTCGCGATATAAAGCGTGGGCAGAAACTCGATCAGAATATAATTCTACAAAGTGGTGATGTGGTTGTAGTGCCTTAGACCGGCACTCGACACAAGCTTTCGAACTTTAATTAACTTCTCAACAGTCTGAGCATTGCACATGCCTTTGCATCGACACAGTCTTCGCATTGCCGTACTTGCGGCCCTATCGTTGCCAATGTTGGCTCACGCTGATGTCTGGGTGTTTGAGCCCTCGGCCGCGATTGACCAACGCTTCGACGACAACTACACCATAGACCCAGATCGCGCAGACAAGGTCAGTGCGACACGGGTAGTTGGAACGTTAGGGTTGAGTCGTGAGGCGCCAGCCGCGAAATTTAGTGGCCTCATTCGAGTTGATGGCTTGATTACACAAAGTGATGAGCAAAGCGGCGAGCTCTCCTCGAATCAAGTACTTTTCCTAAACTCCGAATTCAATAGTGCACGTACCGTGTATGGCATTGGCTTTAATTTAAAACGCGATACGCCCAGTCGTGACATTGCAGCCGACCTAACTGATATAGCTTCGGTGGCAGCCGATACTGGTGCAAGCGTGACTCAGGATAACAACGTGGCTCGGACGCGGTTGTTAATAACGCCCAATTGGAAATTTAATCTGACCCGCAGAACGACAGTGGAAGCTGGATTAGATTACACCCAGGTGGAACACGAATTACCAAGCGCTACCGATGTGTTGACTGCCAAATGGTTGGCGGGTCCAGAGGCAATGGCGGGAGCGCCTTTTCCAAATCCAATTACCATTGATGACACTGGTTTTTTCACCATCGATGATGAGCTCGATGATTATAAAGAAACCGCTCTAAATGTGGCTGTAAAGACGAAGCTTACCCCCATTACCACGCTATCATTTTTCGCTGGTTACAGTGACTATGTTGCAGAGTCAGAGCCAGATAGAAACCTGGTTAATATTCCATTTGAAGCATTGATTCCCGATGGCGAAGTCAAGGATATTAGACGCGTTCCCAAACGAGAAACGCGTTCAAACACGACTAAGTTTCGAATTGGCTACGACCGAGCATTCACACAAACACTGAATGTTGGATTTCAAGTGGGTATATTCACCACTCAAATCGACGATTCTGATCTGATTCGTGATTCTGACGTTATTCCTGCTGGATCAGACCCAGGCCCTGCTCAAGAAAGGCTAGACGAAGCCTTGAGTAACCGAGTTAGCAGCACTAATGGTTACTTAGCGGCGATAACGGCTACCAAAAACGCTGGTATTACCCGATACAGTTTTAAGTTTGGTGTAGATGTTCTGCCAAGTGACATAGGCTCACAGGTTGAATCGTTAGAAGCTGTTGGTGCATTAGAGCGTGAGTTAGGCCCACTATTGGATTTTTCTTTCCGCATACGTGCATATGAGCCGGATAGACTTGATTCCAAAGGTGAAGATGATTTTTCGCGTCGATTTCTTAGCATGGAACCCAAATTGATTTGGCGTTTTTCACGTGCGTGGACAACCGCTGCATCTTATCGTTATCGTCGTCAGAAAAGTCAGGCTGATACCGGCACAGGGGTCAGCAACGCTTTGTTATTTTCACTAAAGTACACGCCGCCATCAGCGATACGTGATGCTGAACTTGCCAAGTAAACACCAGCTCCAGTAACAAGACAATGAAATTTCTACCGACTGCATTCAATGGGGCCTATGTCGTTGAGCCTGAGCTGCGACAGGATGAACGTG
>Ga0209831_1000447_pt1 | contig 39728 bp, 45 predicted proteins | sample Maine_Asex4_meta_FD_187451 | JGI IMG/M metagenome (GOLD analysis project Ga0209831, IMG submission 187451) | Marine algal microbial communities from Maine, USA - Maine_Asex4_metaG (SPAdes) (version 2) | ecosystem: Host-associated > Algae > Red algae > Unclassified | place: Maine, USA | collected... | reverse complement strand
GAACTACGCGCGGCACTTCTGGAACTCGGTGGTCATCTCGGTCGGCTCCACCCTCGTCGGGCTGGCACTCGCCATTCCCGCCGCGTGGTCGATGGCCTTCGTGCCGTCCAAGCACACAAAGAACATCCTGATGTGGATGCTCTCGACCAAGATGCTGCCGCCCGTCGGCGTGCTGGTGCCGATCTACCTGATCTTCCGCGACTGGGGACTGCTCGATACGCAGCTTGGCCTTGTCATCGTGCTGACGCTGATCAACCTGCCGATCATCGTCTGGATGCTCTACACGTATTTCCGCGAGATACCGGGCGAGATCCTGGAGGCCGCGCGCATGGACGGGGCGTCGCTGAAATCGGAGGTGCTCTACATCCTCCTGCCCATGGCGGTGCCGGGGATCGCGTCGACCATGCTGCTCAACATCATTCTCGCCTGGAACGAGGCGTTCTGGACGCTCAACCTGACGGCGGCCAAGGCGGCCCCGCTCACGGCCTTCATCGCCAGCTATTCCAGTCCCGAGGGTCTGTTCTACGCCAAGCTCAGCGCGGCCTCGACCATGGCCATCGCGCCGATCCTCATCATGGGGTGGTTCAGCCAGAAACAGCTCGTGCGCGGCCTGACCTTCGGCGCGGTGAAATAACAACAAGAAACGGGAGGGGAACCCATGGGATCCATCACGCTCGAACAGGTGACGAAGAGCTTCGGCGATGTCGACGTCATCCGGCCCATCGATCTGACGATCAACGACGGCGAGTTCGTCGTCTTCGTCGGTCCCTCCGGGTGCGGGAAGTCGACCCTGCTGCGCCTGATCGCGGGGCTGGAGGACACGACCTCGGGCCGCATCATGATCGACGGGGAAGACGCGACCAATGTGCTGCCTGCCAAGCGCGGGCTGGCCATGGTCTTCCAGTCCTACGCGCTCTATCCGCATATGACCGTGCGCAAGAACATCGCCTTTCCCATGCGGATGGCGGGCATCGACAAGGCGGAGCAGAACCGCCGGATCGAGGGCGCGGCGGCGGTGCTCAACCTGACCGACTACCTCGACCGTCGCCCGGGTCAGCTTTCGGGCGGCCAGCGCCAGCGCGTCGCCATCGGCCGCGCCATCGTGCGCGAGCCTGCGGCCTTCCTCTTCGACGAGCCGCTCTCCAACCTCGACGCCGCCCTGCGCGTGGGCATGCGCATGGAGATCAGCGAGCTGCACCAGCGGCTCAAGACAACCATGGTCTACGTCACGCACGACCAGGTCGAGGCGATGACGATGGCCGACAAGATCGTCGTGCTGCATGCCGGCATCATCGAGCAGGTCGGCTCGCCGCTCGAACTCTACCGCGAACCGCGCAACCTGTTCGTCGCGGGTTTCATCGGCTCGCCCAAGATGAACCTGCTGGGCGGGGCCGAAGCGGGCACGCGGGGCGCCACGACCGTCGGCATCCGGCCCGAGCATATCGGCGTCTCCTCGACCGAAGGCACGTGGCAGGGTACGGTCGGCGTATCCGAGCATCTGGGGTCCGACACGTTCTTCCACGTCGCGCTCGACGGATACGACGAGCCGATCACGGTGCGCGCCAGCGGGGACGTCGCCGTCTATCACGGCGACCGGGTCTACCTGACGCCCGACGAGTCGCGCATGCACCGCTTCGACGCGCAGGGATTGCGGATGCCATGACCCGGCTCGCCGGAAAACGCGCGCTGATCACGGGTGCGGCGCGCGGCATCGGTCTGGCCTTCGCGCGCGCCTATATCCGCGAGGGGGCCACGGTCGCCATCGCGGATATCGATATCGACCGGGCGTGCCGGGCGGCGGCGGAACTCGGCGACGCGGCCATCGCGGTCGAGATGGACGTGACGAGGCAGGACAGCATCGACGCGGCGGTTGCGGCCACGGTGGAGGGTCTCGGCGGCATCGACATTCTCGTCAACAACGCCGCGCTCTTCTCCGCCGCCCCCATCGTGGAGATCGATCGCGCCGATTACGACCGCCTCTTCGCCATCAATGTCGGCGGCGTCCTCTTCACCATGCAGGCCGTCGCGAAACACATGATCGAGCGAGGGCAGGGCGGCAAGATCGTCAACATGGCCAGTCAGGCGGGGCGCCGGGGCGAGGGGCCGGTGGCGGTATATTGCGCGACCAAGGCCGCCGTCATCAGCCTGACGCAATCGGTGGGGCTGGACCTGATCAAGCACGGCATCAACGTGAACGCCATCGCCCCCGGCGTGGTCGATGGCGAGCACTGGGACGGCGTCGACGCGTTCTTTGCCAAATACGAGAACAAAGCGCCGGGCCAGAAGAAGCGCGAGGTCGGCGAGGCCGTGCCCTTCGGACGCATGGGCACCGCCGAGGATCTGACCGGCATGGCGATCTTCCTCGCGAGCACGGAAGCCGATTACATCGTCGCACAGACGTATAACGTCGACGGCGGGAACTGGATGAACTGAATGACCATCGATCTTTCCCTCGCGACCCTCGATACCCTGCCCGAGCGCGTCGGTCGCCCCGGCTATGCCCGCGCGGACCTGTCGGCCGGGATCCTGCATTTCGGGGTCGGCAATTTCCACCGCGCGCATCAGGCGATGACGCTCGACCGGTTGTTCTCCATGGGCGAGAGTCATGACTGGGCCATCGTCGGCGCGGGGGTGTTCGAGGGCGAGCGCAAGGGCCGCGCGGTGCTGGAGGCGCAGGACTGGCTGACGACGCTGGTCGAGCAGGAGGCGGAGACGAGCGAGGCGAAGGTCATCGCCTCGATGATCGACTACATCGAGCCAGCGGATGCGTCGGCCATCATCGCGCGCATGGCCGAACCCGATATCCGCATCGTGTCGCTGACCATCACCGAGGGCGGCTATTTCCTCGATTCCTCCGACGATTTCGACCCCGCGCATCCCGCGATGCAGGCCGACGCGACCTCGCCCGACGCCCCCAGGACCGTCTTCGGCATGATCATCGCGGGGCTGCGCGCGCGGCGCGCGGCGGGGCTGGAGCCGTTCACGGTGATGAGCTGCGACAACATCCCCCATAACGGCGCGGTGGCGCGGCGCACGCTGATCGGGCTGGCGCGCCTGTCCGATTCGGCCTTCGCCGACTGGATCGCCGGGAACGTCGCCTTCCCCAACTCGATGGTCGACCGCATCACGCCCGCCACATCCGACCGCGAGCGCGCCATCGTGGCCGACGATTTCGGCGTGAAGGACGGCTGGCCGGTCTTCTGCGAGAACTACGTGCAGTGGGTGATGGAGGACAATTTTCCCCTCGGTCGCCCCGCTTTCGAGCAGGTCGGCGTGCAGTTCAGCGACGATGTCGCCGCCTTCGAACTGATGAAGCTGCGCATCCTCAACGGGGGCCACGCGGCCATCGCCTATCCGGCGGGCCTGATGGACGTGGAGTTCGTGCACGAGGCGATGGAGCATCCGCTGGTGCGCGGGTACCTGCGCAAGCTGGCCGAGGCCGAAATCATCCCCACCGTGCCGCCCGTGCCGGGGACGGATCTGAACGGCTATTTCGATCTGATCGAGAGCCGGTTCTCCAACCCCAAGATCGCCGACACGATCCGGCGCCTGTGCTTCGACGGATCGAACCGCCAGCCGAAATTCATCGTCCCCACCCTGCGCGACGCGCTGGAGGCGGGAAGCGCGATCGACGGGCTGGCGCTGGAAAGCGCGCTGTGGTGCCGCTACTGCGCGGGCACGACCGACAGCGGCGCGGTGATCGAGCCGAACGATCCCGACTGGGAAAACCTGAACAGGCGCGCGCTCGCCGCGAAGGACACGCCGCAGGTCTGGCTGGAACTCGAAGCGGTCTACGGCGATCTCGCCGGGAACGAGCGGTTCGCGCGGGCCTTCGCTAAATGGCTCGGCATGCTCTGGTCGGACGGCACGGCGGCGACGGTGCAGGCGTATCTCGACGCCTGACCGACGGCGGATTGCCAAGTCGCGACACGCAGTGACAGAATGACGCCGTAACCTCGAAGGGGATGCGGCGATCATGGATTTTACGTTTCACACCACGGCGCAGGTCGTCTTCCGCGAGGGCGCGGCGGACGATCTGGGCGCGCTCTCGGCCCCCGCCCTGCCGCGCGGCCCGATCCTGTTCGTCACGGATGCGACGATCCGGGGGCTGGGGCTGGCCGATGGGGCGCTCGCGTCGCTGGCGCAAGCGGGGTATCGCGCGGTCGTCTTCGACGAGGTCACGCCCGACCCGCCCGCCCCGATGATCGAGCGCGCCGCGGCGATGGCCCGCGAGGAAGGGGCGGTCGGCGTGGTCGGCTTCGGGGGCGGTTCGGCGATGGATACGGCCAAGCTGGCAGCGTATCTCGCCCGCTCCGATCAGGCGCTGGACGATATCTACGGCGTCGGCCAATGCACCGGCGCGCGCCTGCCCCTCGTCTGCGTGCCGACCACGGGGGGCACGGGGTCGGAGGTGACGCCGATTTCCGTGGTCACGAAATCCGCCGACGAGAAGATGGGCGTGTCATCGCCGCAGCTCATGCCCGATCTGGCGGTGCTTGATCCGCTGCTGTCGGTCACGCTGCCCGCCGACCACACGGCGGCAACGGGGGTCGACGCGATGGTCCACGCTATCGAGGCCTACACGACCGCGCTGAAGAAGAACCCGGTTTCGGATGCGCTGGCGCTCGACGCGCTGCGCCTGCTCTCGGCCCATATCCGCCGCGCGGTGGCGGCGCCGGAGGATCGCGCGGCGCGGGGCGGGATGCTGCTCGGGTCGATGCTGGCGGGCAAGGCCTTCGCCAATGCGCCTTGCGCCGCCGTCCACGCGCTCGCCTATCCGCTGGGCGCGCGGTTCCACCTGCCGCACGGGCTGAGCAATGCGCTGCTGCTGCCCGCCGTCCTGCGTTTCAATCGGGGCGCGGTCGGGGAAGCGTATGCGCGGCTGGGCGACGTGATCTTCGGCGAGGCGGATGCGGGCGCGCTGATCGCGGGGTTCGAGCGGCTCGGCCCCGACCTCGGCCTGCCCGCGCGCCTGTCGGAGGCGGGCATCGGCGAAGCGGATCTGGCCGTCATGGCGCGGGATGCGATGGCGCAGACGCGCTTGCTCCAGAACAACCCGCGCGCGGTGAGCGAGGCGGATGCGCTGGCGATCTACCGGGATGCCTTCTAGGGCGTGGCGCACCGCGTCAATCGCCGCACCGTCAGCACGTCGCCCGATACCGCGAGCGTGTCCTCGCCCGGCTCCAACCGGTAGAGCGCGCGCTGGGGGACGGTGTTCATCACGTCGCGCTCCTGCATGAGCAGGGTCGTCAGGTCGTAGCCTTCGCCCCGGAAGATCGCGTTCTTGAACCGGGCGGTCGCGGCCCCGATGCGCAGGCCGTTCCTGAGCACCGTGACCCGCGACGCGCTGGCATCGTCGGCGCAGGCGGCGCGGTCGTCGTCCCACGCGCCGAGCAGGTAGGGGGGCAGTTCGGGGACCGTGACGGTTTCGCCCGCCGGGGCGTCGATACCGGTGACGCGGGCGAGGCGGGCGGATTCGCTGAACCGGGGTTCGGCGTCCGGGGCCGGGGCGGCGGTATCGATGGCGGCGAGATAGCGCGCCGCGACCCAGCCGAGAGGGTCGCCCGCCACGCCGAGGCGGCACCAGTCCGCCGCCGCCGTGCATTCGAGGATCGTCAGTTCCGCATCGTCGCCGGAAAGGGTGGTCACGACCGTATTTCCGGTCCCCGGCCCGGCCCGCACGTTGAGCGTGCTGCCGGTCGAAATGCCGGTCACGCGCACGGGCGTTTCCGCGTCGAACTGCGCCGAGGCAGGCAAGGCCAGAAGCGCCAGGGCGACAGCGACGGGAAGGGGGTTCATCCTGAAAGGCTCTCCGATGACCGGGCGGGAGCGTTAACCATCGCGCCCGGTCATGTCGGAAATGGGGCAACCCGCAGGTGAACCCGCGAAATCCACACTGGAGTGAAACGCGATCAAATCGAGCCAGGAATTGCGCCAAGAGCCGCGCATTCCCTGACGTTCTTCGGTCAGACCCGATCGCGTATCACACTACCTGCGCGGGATACGGAGCACCTGACCGGGGTAGATCTTGTCGGGGTCCGACAGCATCGGGCGATTCGCCTCGAAGATCTCGGTATAGAGCGCGCCGTTGTCGTAGTGCTTCTTGGAGATTCCCCAGAGCGTCTCGCCCTTCTCGACGGTGTGGAAGGTCGAGCCGTCCTCTTCCTTCTGCTCCGCCTCGATCCGGTCGTTGACGCGCGCGACACCGGCGATGTTGCCGGCGGCGATGATGATCTTCTCGCGCAGGTCGTCGGCCATCTGCTGGCCGCGCAGCTCGACCTCGTCGCCCTTCACGTCGATCTCGACGTCCTTGGTGTCGAGGCCGTGGCTCTCGATTTCCTTGCGCAATGCGTCGGCGGCGGGCGCCTTTTCATCGTCGTCCCCGATGCCGAGGCGCTTTCCGGCGCGTTTGACGAAGTCGATCAGTCCCATGACGTGCGGTATCCTTGGCCGTTTGAGGTCATCGGGAAAGATGGCGACGCCGTGCGCGCGCGTCAACCGCCATCGACGGGCGATTGTCGATTGACCTGCGCCGCCGGGGGGAGGACGGTACGCGAAACGGGGGAGGCGAGGCGATGGCGAAGAAGAGGATGCTGGTCGAGTTCGGGATCGGCACGTCCCTGCGGCGGCGGGACTATACCGAGGCCGCCTGCCGCGCGGTGCGCGACGCGCTGTGGCGCAACTCGATCAACGTGGCCGAGCTGTTCGGCTTTCCCAAGGAAGCGATGATCCTCGACGTGACCATCGGCGTGGCCGACCCGGATGCGGTGGATGCGCGGGCCGTCGCCGCGCTCTTTCCCTATGGCCAGCCGCATGTGACGGTGACGCGCGGGGGCCTCGACGTGCCGCGCGCCGACGGGGGCAACCCGACCGTCATCGCCAACGCCGCCATCACCGTCAGCTTCGACATGGAGGCGGCGGCATGAGCGCGGAACGGGGTGCGGACCAGCGCATCATCATCGAGACGGGCATGGGTTGCGACCTGCATGGCGGCGACGTGACCAGGGCGGCGATCCGCGCGGTGGACGACGCGATGCGGCGGTCGTCCCTGCCGGTCTTCGGCTCGATCGGGATGGATCATGCGCAGATGCGCGTTCAGGTGACGCTGGGAACGCATGACCCTGATGCCGTCGATCTGGCCCGCATCGCCGCCCATATGCCGCGCGGCCGGGCCGAGGTGTCGGCGGTCGAGGGCGGGTTGCTGCTGGAGGACGGGATCGTCGTGGTGACGGCGGCGGTCGAGGCGTTCCTGCCGGTGCAGACGGGGAAATGGCGGCTGTCGGAGGGATGAGCGCGCCGCTTCCCTTCCCCGAATGGCGCGTCACCGACACGCCCGTTCCCTATGACGACGCCCTCGCCTTCATGGATGCGCGCGTGGCGGCGATCCGGGAGGGGACCGCGCCCGAATGCGTCTGGCTGCTGGAGCATCCGCCCCTCTACACCGCCGGGACGAGCGCGGACGAGGCGGACCTGCTGGATGCGGACCGCTTCGAGGTGCACCGCACCGGGCGGGGGGGCGAGTACACGTATCACGGGCCGGGCCAGCGCATCGGGTATGCCATGCTCGACATCAGGGCGCGGGGCGGGGACGTGCGCGCCTATGTCCGCGATCTGGAGGAATGGGTGATCCGCACGCTGGCGCATTTCACGGTAACGGGCGAGCGGCGGGAGGGGCGCGCGGGCGTCTGGGTCCGGCGCACGGATATCGGGGCGCCCGAGCGCGAGGACAAGGTCGCGGCCCTGGGCGTGCGCGTGCGACGATGGGTCTCGCTCCACGGCATCGCGCTGAATGTCGAGCCGGATCTGTCGCATTACGACGGCATCGTTCCCTGCGGCATTGCGGGGCACGGCGTGACCAGCCTGGTCGATCTGGGCCTGACGCCGACGATGGCCGAGGTCGACATGGCCCTGCGCGCCGAATTCGAGACGGTCTTCGGAGAGACGCGTATATGACCCGCCGGAAGACGCCCCCGCTCGCCCCGGATGCCCGCGACGACGCCCTCGCCCCGCTGCTGGCGAACGGCTGGACGATGGTCGACGGGCGCGACGCGATCCGCAAGGAATACCGGTTCAGGAATTTCGTCGAGGCGTTCGGCTGGATGACCCGCGCGGCGCTGCATGCCGAGCGGCTGGACCATCATCCCGAATGGTCGAACGTGTGGAACCGGGTCGAGGTGACGCTCGTCACCCACGATTGCGACGGGCTGAGCGATCTCGATATCCGCCTCGCCGGACGCATGGATGCCCTTGCGACACCATGACCGCGCCGCAGGACCGCCCCATTCGGTCGCGATAAGGGGACCATGAAAAAATCTTTCGCCCTCGTGGCCGCCCTCACGCTCGCCACCTCCGGCGCCGCCCCCGTTATCGCCGCGGAAGAGGCGTTGCGCTATTCCACGACCGTTGCGGGCATCCCGCTGGGCAAGCTCAAGATCTTCATGAATACCGGCCCGGCGGACTACACCGTCGGCGCCTCGTTCAAGATGGTGCCGATCCTGCGCCAGATTCTCGACGGCGATGCCAATGCCGACGTGGCGGGCGCGGTTGTCGGGGGGCGCTACGTCCCGCGACAGATGACGTTCCAGCTGGAAGACAGCGACGGCGACAAGCGCCGGACGATCCTGTTCGACGCGGCGGGCAACCCTTCCGACCTGCGCGCCGATCCGCCGATGCGCAAGCGATCCTACGACATGACGCTGGCCGAAGCGGCGGGCGCCGTCGACCCCGCCACCGCCGTCGCCGTGCTGATGGCCCCGCGCGCGCGGCCCTGCGCGCTGTCCTTCGACGTGTTCGACGGGGCCAAGCGCCACCGCGTCTCGCTCATCGGCGCCTCATCGGTTCCGCAGGGCGATACCGTGACATGCGCGGGTTTCTACGAGCGGATCGCGGGGTTCAAGGCGAAGTACATGGAACCCGATCGCCGCACCTGGTCCTTCAGCGCCACGTTGCAGAACCGGGGCGGGCGATGGGTGCCGCTCAAGATCAGCGCCGCCACCAAGTTCGGCCCCGCCAGCGCCACGCTCAGACAGTGACGCCGCGCCCGGCCCGATCCGCTTTCCCGCCTGTGAGGGCGTGATAGCGGTGGGGCTGAACGGGCGCCCGTGATGCTGCGCCCCTGTGCGGAGGATATCGACGCGACCCGCGCGCCCTTCGTCCCGGCCTCGTTGCAGGCGTTCGACCACCGCGCCGGCGGGCCGGTCGGGCTGGAAGACCTTCGCGCCCGATTCCCGAGCCTGCCCCCTTGCGCCCGCGCTCCGCCTGCGCCACCGTGCGCGCCGATCGCACAGGGGAGCGCCACCATGGAAACCGTCTCGACCACCGCCAGCTTCGGCGGCATGCAGGGCGTCTATCGCCACGCTTCCGACGCCTGCGCCTGCGACATGACCTTTGCGGTCTACACGCCGCCGCAGGCCGCGAGTGGCCCCGTCCCGGTATTGTGGTACCTGTCCGGCCTCACCTGCACCCATGCCAACGCGATGGAGAAGGCGGGCGCGCAGCGGGCCGCCGCCGAGCACGGCATCGCGGTCGTCTTCCCCGACACCTCGCCGCGCGGCGACGACGTGGCCGATGACGACGCCTTCGATCTGGGCAAGGGCGCGGGGTTCTACGTCGATGCGACCCAAGGGCCATGGGCGCCGCATTTCTCGATGCTCTCTTACGTGCGCGACGAGTTGCCCGCGCTGATCCGGGGCGGGTTCGGCGCGCTCGACCCGGGCCGTAGCGGCATCACCGGCCACTCCATGGGCGGCCACGGCGCGCTGACCGTCGCGCTGGCCAATCCGGACCGATACCGCTCCGTCTCCGCCTTTGCTCCCATCTGCAACCCCCACGCCTCCGACTGGGGCCGCAAGCAGCTGACCGCCTATCTGGGCGCGGACGAAGGCGCGTGGGGCGATACCGACGCGTCGAAGCTGGTGCGCGAGCGCGGCTGGCACGACGAGATCCTCGTGGATCAGGGCGATGCGGACGACTTTCTCGACCTGCTGAAGACGCAGACCTTGATCGACGCCTGCGCTGCGCGGGGACAGAAGGCGACGATCACGATGCGCCCCGGCTACGACCACAGCTATCATTTCGTGTCGAGCTTCATCCCTGACCATATGGCCTTCCACGCCGCGCGCCTGAAGGGGTGATGCCGGCGCATTCATGAAGGTCCCATGAACGGAAATCATGGGTTCCATGCGCTGGGGGCAAACCGGCTATGCCCGATAGGGGGGTGCAAGGTCGGGGCGGGGGTCCCTATCTTTGTTGCAACGCAGCAAAGGAAACGATCCCATGAGCTTCTACGAACTCGACCGCCCCGTCGCCCCCGCCACCACCGGCCTTTCGGCCAAGATCGGCGCCTTCTTCGCCCCCGCCCGCAAGGCGGGCCGCAATGCCCTGCGCTCGATGGCCCATGCCCGGATGACGCGCGTCATGCACGATATGGACGACGCGACGCTCGCCCGCATCGGCATCACCCGCGCGCAGATCCCCGCCCATGTCGAAGCGTGCCTGTCGGGCGACCGCTCTTTCTGATCCTTCAGAGCGTCACCAATACGCACCCCCGCCGCGCGCCGCTCTCCACGAGTTCATGCGCGGCGACGACCTCTTCGAGCGGCATCTCGGCGGCGATGGCGTGCTTCAGCGTTCCGCGCTCCAGTGCCGCCGTCAGATACGCGACCCCCTCGGCCCGGGGCGCATCGGGGAGCAGGTAGACCAGTTCGGTCCGCACCGTCACACGCTTGAACATCAGCGTGTAGAACGGCAGGACCGGTTCGCGCAAAGCCGCCGAGCCGTAGGCGACGATGGCGCCGTTCGGGCGGATCACCTGTGCCAGCGCGTCGATATTCGAGCCGAATTCCAGATCGACGGCGTGGTCGATGCCGTAGCCGTCCGTTGCCACCATGATGGCCTGCGCCACGTCCTCGCGGCGATAGTCGATGGCGTGATCGGCCCCCGCGCCGCGCGCGTATTCGGCCTTGTCCTCGCTGCTCACGGTGGTCAGCACCCGCGCGCCCGCCGCCTTCGCCATCTGGATCGCGTAGAACGACACCGCCCCGGCCCCGCCCGTGACCAGCACGGTCTTTCCGGCGGGCGAGCCTTCCGGGAACAAGCAAGCATGCGCCGTCATCGCCGGGATGCCCATGCAGGCCCCGTCGGCGAAACTGGCCGCGTCCGGCAGGGGCACGGCCTGCGCGGCTGGCAGGGCGATCAACTCGGCGCAGGTGCCATGCGCCCGCTGCCACTGCCCGTTCCACAGCCAGACGCGCTGACCCATGCGCCCCGCATCCACGCCGTCGCCGACCGCCTCGATCAACCCCCGCCCGTCGCTATGCGGTACGATGCGGGGCCAGCCGATGCCGTCGACCCCCGGCCGCCCGCCCGCGCGCAGCTTCACGTCGGACGGGTGCACGCTGGAGACGGCGACGCGCACCAGCACCTCGCCCGGCCCCGCCACCGGATCGGGCAGCTCGCCCACCGTCAGCACATCGCGCGCCGCCCCGGCCCGCTCGTAGAATGCCGCCTTCACAGCGACCAGCCGCCGTCGATCACATGCTCGCCGCCCGTGACGAACCCGCTCTCGTCGGAGGCGAGGTAGACCGCCAGCATCGCGATTTCCTCGGGCTGGGCGATGCGCCCCATCGGCTGGCGCGCGACGAAGGCGGCGCGGGCCTCCTCGTAGGTGCCGGGCATGGCGTGGATGCGCTCCTCCAGCGAGGGCGATTGCACGGTGCCCGGACAGATGCAGTTGCAGCGGATGCCCCGCCCCACGTAATCCGCCGCGACCGCCTTGGTCAGGCCCGCCACCGCCGCCTTGGTCGCGGTGTAGAGCGCGCGGTTGGGCACGGCCTTGATGGTCTGGAGCGCGGAGGACATGTTGATGATCGACCCGCCCCCCTGCTCCAGCATGCCCGGCACGAAGGCATTGAGCGTGCGCCACAGCGATTTCACGTTCAGGTCGAAGCTGAAATCCCAAGAAGCCTCGTCCACCGCGAGAATATCCCCCGCGTGGACAAATCCCGCGCAGTTGAACAGGATGTCGATCCTGCCGGCCTCCTTCGCGGCGGCATGCACGGCGTCGGTATCGAGCGCGTCCAGTTCCTGCGTGACGATGCCCGGCCCGTCCTCGACCAGCTTGACCAGCAGGGCGCCGTTCAGGTCGGTCGCGATCACCTCGGCCCCCTCGTGCAGGAAGGCCAGCGCGGTCGAGCGCCCGATCCCCTGTCCCGCCGCCGTCACGAAGGCCCGTTTGCCCGCCAGTCTGCTCTGTGCCATCCGTCCCTCTTTCCTGCTACGCGTATGAGAATGGCGAGGATATGAGCGGGGGAGGCGGGCGATGTCAAACGATGCGCGAGGAGAGAGCGGGCAGGGCGGATGCCAGTGCGGGGCCGTGCGCTTTCGCCTGACGGCGCCGGTGGCGCGGGTCTATTGCTGTCATTGCAGCGAATGCCGGAGGCAGTCCGCATCGGCCTTCGGCATTTCCGTCATCGTGCCGCCGGGGGGCGTGGCGGTGGAGCGTGGCACGCCCGAGGAATGGACGCGCCCCACGGCCAGCGGCGGATCGCTCGCCTGCGCCTTCTGTCCCGATTGCGGGTCACGCCTGTGGCACCGGGCGGAGGATTGCATCTCGGTGAAGGGCGGGGCACTGGACGCCGTGCCGGAACCGACCGCGCATATCTGGACGGGGAGCAAGCTGCCCTGGGTCGTGATTCCCGAGGGGGTGGCGTGCTGGGAGGGCGAACCGGAAAGCTGAATCCTTCCGCCCGGCGACCGCGTCACCGGGCAGAAAAGGCCGCGTCAGGTCGTCCCGTCGTTGGCCATCGCGGCCCGGCGCTCGTTGATCGCGTCTTCCATGATCTTGCCGGCGGGGCTGCGGTCGGCGGCCATGCGCACGGTGGAGGGCTTGTTGTCCTGAAACGCCTTTTCCGCGTTCCGCCACGTTTTCCCCGCATAGAGGATGACGGCGATCATCGTGAACAGGAAGAGCGTGATCAGGTACGGGAAGCTGTCCATTGTCGTTCTCCTATGAAACCGAAGGGTGCGTATCACCCACGAGAATGCGCGAAACGGGCAATCGTTCCTGTTCCCGTCCGTCCAGAATGACGCAGGGGTATCCGAAAGACGCCCGACCGTCGCGCTTGATCGCCGCCCCGCCCCCGGCATAGGGTCGCGTTCCTTCCCTTCCGAGCAAGCAGCGCCCCCCCATGTCAGACACCCCCCGCCGCCACACCAACGACGAAGCCCTGCGGTTCCATTCGCAGGGCAAGCCCGGCAAGCTGGAGGTCGTGGCGACGAAACCGCTGGCGACCCAGCGGGATCTCAGCCTCGCCTATTCGCCGGGCGTCGCGGTCCCCGTGCGGGCCATCGCGGAGAACCCCGATCTCGCCTACGAATACACGGCCAGGGGCAACATGGTCGCGGTCATCACCAACGGGTCGGCGATCCTCGGTCTCGGGGACTTAGGCGCGCTGGCATCCAAGCCGGTGATGGAGGGAAAGGCCGTCCTCTTCAAGCGGTTCGCGGATATCGACAGCATCGACATCGAACTCGACACCCCGAACCCCGACGATATCGTCAACGCGGTGCGTTACATGGGGCCGAGTTTCGCGGGCATAAACCTCGAAGACATCAAGGCCCCCGAATGCTTCATCATCGAGCGGCGGTTGCGCGAGATGATGGATATTCCGGTCTTCCACGACGACCAGCACGGCACCGCCATCATCGTCGCGGCGGGGGTGCTCAACGCGCTGGATCTCACGGGGCGGCGGATCGAGGATATCCGCGTCGTGATGAGCGGGGCGGGGGCGGCGGGCATCGCCTGCATCGAACTGCTCAAGAAGATGGGCCTGCCGGATGCCAACGCGATTCTCGTGGATATCGACGGGGTGCTGCACGCGGACCGGGGCGATATCGACGAATACCGCGCGCCCCATGCGCCGAAGACGGCGCTTCGCACGCTGGCCGAAGCGGTGGCGGGGGCAGACCTGTTCCTCGGCCTCAGCGCGCCCGGCATCCTCACGCCCGAGATGCTGATGACGATGGCCGAACGGCCCATCGTCTTCGCCATGGCCAACCCCGACCCTGAAATCTCGCCCGAAGACGCGCGCGAGGCCCGGCCCGATGCGATCATCGCCACGGGGCGCAGCGATTACCCGAACCAGGTCAACAATGTGCTGGGTTTCCCTTACATCTTCCGGGGCGCATTGGATGTGCGGGCCAGCACGATCAACGACGAGATGAAGATCGCCGCCGCCCGCGCCATAGCGCAGCTTGCGCGGCAGGACGTGCATGACGACGTCTCCGCCGCCTATGGCAGGAAGCTGCGCTACGGTCCCGACTACATCATCCCCGCCCCCTTCGACCCGCGCCTGATCCATCAGGTGCCGGTGGCGGTGGCGCAGGCGGCGATGAATTCGGGCGTCGCGCGCAAACCCATCATCGATCTGGCGGGCTACGAGCAATCCCTCATGGCCCGCCTCGACCCCACGGTCACGATGCTGCAACGCCTGCACGACCGGGTGCGGATGCAGCCGAAACGCGTGGTCTTCGCGGAAGGGGAGGACGAGCGCGTCATTCGTGCCGCCGTCTCCTACACCCGCGCGGGGCTGGGCGAGGCGATCCTGATCGGGCGGGCGGAGGAAATCGCCGAGACGGCGCGGGCGCTGGGCCTCGACGGGGTGGACGAGGTGACGATCCACGACGCGCACGGCTCCGCGCATATCCCCGTCTATGCCGAGCATCTGTATGCCAAGCTTCAGCGGCGCGGACGGCTGCGGCGCGACTGCGAGCGGATGGTGGAGAACGACCGCAATATCTTCGCCGCGCTGATGGTGGAGACGGGCGATGCCGACGCGATGATCTCCGGCGTGACGCGCAAGTCGTCGCAGGTTCTGGAGGACGTGCGCCTCGTCCTCGACCCGGATGCGGAGCGCAACGTGATCGGGGTGACGGCGGTGCTGGCGCGCGGGCGCACGGTGCTGGTGGCCGATACGCTGGTGCACGAGATGCCCGAAGCGGAGGAACTGGCCGATATCGCCGTCGCGGCGGCGGGGGCGGCGCGCAAGCTGGGGCTGGAGCCGCGCGTGGCGCTGACCTCCTACTCGACCTTCGGGTATCCCGAATCCGAACGCTCCGACAATCTCCGCGATGCGGTGCGCATCTTGGAGGCGCGGGGCGTCGATTTCGAGTTCGACGGGGAGATGGCCGCCGACGTGGCGCTGAACAGCGCGGCGATGGAGACCTATCCGTTCTGCCGCCTGTCCGGCCCCGCCAACGTGCTGGTCATGCCCGCGCGGCATTCGGCGTCGATCTCGACCAAGATGCTGCGCGAGCTGGGCGGCTCGACCCTCATCGGGCCGATTCTGGTGGGGATGGAAAGCCCGGTACAGCTCTGCTCGATGGCGTCGGGGACGGGGGATATCGTGAATATGGCGGTCTTCGCGGCGGGGGCTTTCTAGCGATCCGAAGCGCTGGTTTCGGCCCCCGTTCAGCGTCATACTCTGCGTAGGCGGGGTATCCATCCATCAACGGGCTACGACGGTTCGGTCCCTCAAAACGTCGGAAAGACGGGTCTTCCTGCACTCTTCGCAGGACGAATCGACGGTCGGGATTCGCGGGACCATGGACTCCGGCCTTCGCCGGAGTGACGGCGGATATGGCTTGCCGTCAGACAGGGTTGCCAACGAAGCATTGCACGGGGCGATCTTAGCGGGAATACTCCGGTCCATGATGCTCATCGTCTCCCTCGCCTTCGGCTATTTCCTCGGGTCCGTCCCCTTCGGCATCCTGCTCGCGCGGGTGTTCGGCCTCGGTGACCTGCGCGCCGTCGGCTCCGGCAATATCGGTGCGACCAACGTGCTGCGGACCGGCAACAAGGGGGCGGCGGCGCTGACGCTGCTGCTCGATGCGCTCAAGGGGGCTGTGCCGGTCTGGATCGCCTGGCGCTACGGGGCGGAGGCGGCGGCGCTGGCGGGGCTGGGCGCGGTGCTGGGGCATTGCTTCCCGGTCTGGCTGCGCTTTCGGGGCGGCAAGGGGGTGGCGACGTTCCTCGGCGCGCTGCTGGCGCTCGACCCGTGGGCGTTCCTCGTCTTCGCACTCGTGTGGCTCGGGGTGGCCTTTGCCACGCGCTATTCCTCGCTCGCCGCGCTGGTCGCCTCGCTCACCGCCCTGGCCGTGACGCTGCTGACGGGTGCGTGGCCGTTGCTTGCCGCCGGGGCGCTGGTCGCCCTCGTCGCGCTGGTGATCCAGCGCCATCACCAGAACATCGCCCGCCTGCGCGCGGGCACCGAGAGCCGCATCGGGTCCGGATCGCGCAGGTGAGGGCCTTTCCGCCGGACCGCGCTCCCGTCGACGAGGCGGGCGAGCGCGACTGGCTGCGACTGGCGCGCTCGGCCCGGGTCGGGCCGGTGGCCTTCGCCGAACTGATGCGCCGCTATCCCACCGCCCGCGCCGCGCTCGACGCGCTTCCGGGTCTCGCGGCGAAGGGTGGGGGCAAGCGTGCCATCCAGCTTGCCGACGCGGAGGCCGTGGCGCGCGAATACGACGCGGCGCGGGCGGCGGGCGCGCGGATGCTGGCGCTGGGCGGCGACGCCTACCCGTTCAACCTGTCCCGGGTCGAGGCGCCGCCTCCCTTCCTGTGGTGCCTTGGCGAGGCGTCGGTCGCCCGGCCCGAAGCGATCGCCATCGTCGGCGCGCGCAACGCCTCCGCGCTCGGGATGCGCTTTACCGAAGCGCTGGCGCGGGGGTTGGGGGCGAAGGGGTTCGCCGTCGTCTCCGGCCTCGCGCGCGGCATCGACGCCGCCGCGCACAGGGCGGCGCTGGAGACGGGCACGGTGGCGGTGCTGGCGGGCGGGGTGGACAGCATGTGGCCGCCGCAGAACGCCGATCTCTACGATGCGATCCGGGAGAAGGGCGCGATCCTGTCGGAGCGGCCCATGGGCTATAACGGCCGGGCGCGCGACTTTCCGCGGCGCAACCGGCTCGTCTCGGGCCTCGCGCGGGGCATCGTGGTGGCCGAAGGGGCGGAGCGGTCCGGCTCGCTCATCACCGCGCGCTTCGCGGGCGAGCAGGGGCGCGAGGTGATGGCCGTGCCCGGCTCGCCGCTCGACCCGCGCGCGGGCGGGTGCAACCTGCTGATCCGGGAGGGGGCGACGCTGGTGCGCCATGCCGATGACGTGATCGAGGCGCTGGCCCATATGGACGACCGGGTCCGGGAGCCGGAGGACGCGACGTGGGATGCGGCGGCGGTGGAGATGGAGGACGATGCGGGTACGCGCGCGGCGGTGCTGGAGCTGCTCGGTCCCCATCCCGTTCAGATCGACGAGATCGTGCGCCGTTCGGGGTTCTCCCCGGGGGTCGTTTCGCTGGTGCTGCTGGAGCTTGATCTGGCGGGGCGGCTCGCCCGGGAGGCGGGCGGCGGCGTGGCGCTGGTCGAATAGGCTCGGGGCAGGGCCTCAGGGCCGGTCGAGCAGGGAGCGCGAGACGTCGATCAGGTGGCGCTGCGTCTCGATGGAGGTGCGCAGGTCGGCAAGGAGGACGCGCATGCTTTCCATGCGATCCGCGTCCGAAAGACCGCCCGAAACGGTGCCCTCGTCCGCATCGGCGCAGGGGTCGTATGCGATGGAGCTGCTTGTCATGTGTCGTACCTGCTCTTCTGTCGTTCGATACCCGTACTTATCGCGGAATTTGATTTAAAAGTTCTTTCCTCCTGCCCTCTTCCTTTCGTACCGCGCCACGGCTACAAAAGCGGCGTACACTGCACAAGAAGAAGAATGCCAATGGAATCCGAGGGTCAGCGGGCGTCAGAAATTCCGTCTTCCGATACCGACGCGGATGGGGCCGCTCTTCGTGCCGGTCCCGCCGATGCGCCAAAAAGTCACAAGTCCTGTCGAATTATCGCCATCGGCGCCTCGGCGGGCGGGCTGGAACCGTTCGAGACGTTCTTCGAGAACGTCAGTACGGATACGGGCTTCGCCTTCGTCGTCATCCAGCATCTCTCCCCCCATTTCCGCTCGATGATGGACGAGCTGCTCGACCGCCGCTCCTCCATGCGCATTCGCCGGGTCGAGGACGGGATGGAGATCGAGCCGAACGTCATCTACCTCAACCCCCCGCGCACCGACATGCGGGTGAAGGACGGACGCTTCGTGACCGTGCGGGTCGAGGACGAGAAGAAGCTGCACCTTCCGATCAACACCTTCCTCTCGTCGCTGGCGCACGAACAGGCCGAGGAGGCCGTGGCCATCGTCCTGTCGGGCACCGGGTCCGACGGCACCATCGGGGCCGAAGCCGTGCGCGCCGAAGGGGGCCTCGTGCTGATCCAGGACCCCGAGAGCAGCAAGTTCGACGGGATGCCGACCTCGGTCCTCGAAAGCATGAACGCCGATGCCGTCGCCCCGCCCAAGCAGCTTGCCCTGCTGATCTCGCGCCTTTCCCAGGGCGAGACGCTGCGCGCCGAGGACATCCCCGAGGATCACGCCCCCCGGGACCGCATCTTCCGCATCCTGCGCGATCGCTATGCCGCCGACTTCAATCACTACAAGAACGCGACGATCGATCGAAGGCTCACGCGCCGCATCGAACTGGGCGGGTATGCCGATCTCGACGATTACGCCGACCGGCTGAAGGGCGACGAGCGCGAGGCGGACGCGCTCTATGCCGACCTGCTGATCGAAGTGACCGACTTCTTCCGCGATACCGAAGGGTTCGAGGCGCTGCGCCGCGAGGTCGTGCCCCCGCTGATCGAGAAGATGCGCAACGGTCAGCCGATCCGCGTCTGGGTGCCGGGCTGCGCGAGCGGGGAGGAGCCGTATTCCATCGCCATCATGCTCGCCGAGCAGGCGCGCATCAGCGGCGTCGAACTGAACCTCAAGGTCATCGCCACCGACATCCACCACCGGTCTCTGGAAGCGGCCAATTCGGGGCGCTACAGCCGCGCGGCGGTGCGCAAGATTCCCGAGGATCTGCGCCATCGCTACTTCATCGACGAGGGCGATACCTATGTCGTCAGTCCGTCGCTCCAGCGCATGGTCGTCTTCAGCGTCCACAATATCCTCAGCGACCCGCCCTTCACCAAGATCGACCTGGTGAGTTGCCGCAACCTCCTGATCTACTTCAACGAACAGGCGCAGCAGAAGGTGCTGGCCTATTTCCACTTCGCGCTGATCAAGGGCGGCTTCCTCTTCCTCGCGCCGAGCGAGACGGTCGGGGCGCTGGTCACGGAATTCGACTGCCTCGACCACCGCTGGCACATCTTCCGCAAGCGGCGCAACGTGCGCCTGACCGGCTCGATCACCCCCATCTCGCGCCGTCCGCCGGTGACGGGCCTGCCCGACACGCTGCCGCTCGGGATCGAGAACAACCTCGTCCGCAGCGACGCGCGCCGCATCGAGCAGGAATCGCTCGAAGTCCTGCTCCGCCGCTTCGCCCCGCCCGGCTTCCTGCTCAAGCGATCCGGCGACGTCATCCGCGTGTTCGGCGATGCGGGCCGCTACGTCCAGATCAAGCAGGGCCGGTTCTCGCAGAAGGTGGTCGACCTCGTCCATCCGGAACTGCGCAGCGTCGTCACCACCGCGCTCGACCGCATCCGCTCGCCCGAACTCCTGCCCTTCGAGCGCCGCTTCCGCACCGATCTGTCGCGCCGGGCCGACGATGGCGCGTCGCGCCCGCTCGTCACCATCCGGCTGGAGGGCGTCGCCGATACCCAGACGGAGACGGACCTCTACCTCCTGACGCTGGAGGAGGAGCGCGCGCGCTCCTCCGTTCCCCGGGAAGCGGGCGCGCCGGGCGACGACGAGCGCAACATGGAGACCGTCACCCTCCTGCGCCAGAACGTCGAGGATCTGGAGCGCGAGCTTCAGGGGTCCGAGGAGACGCTCCAGGCCATGATCGAGGAGCTGGCCACCTCGAACGAGGAGATGCAGGCCACCAACGAGGAGCTGATGGCCTCGAACGAGGAATTGCAGAGCACCAACGAGGAACTGCATTCCGTCAACGAGGAACTCTACACCGTCAGCTCCGAGCACCAGCGCAAGATCGTCGAACTGACCGAGATCACCGGCGACATGGAGCACCTGCTGCGGGCCACGGGCATCGGCACGATCTTCGTCGATGCAGACCTGCACGTCCGCCGGTTCACCCCCGCCGCGACCCGCGCCTTCAACATCCTCAAGCAGGATATCGGTCGCCCGGTCGAGCACATCACCAACCGCATCGGCCTCGAAGACCTGTCCGACATCCTCGAAGGCGTGGTGGGCGGCGCCGAACCGGTCGACCGCGAATTCGCGCTCGGGGACAGCTACATCCTCCTGCGCATCCTGCCCTACGTCGTCAGACCCGGCGAGATATCGGGCGCGGTGCTGATGACCATCGACATCACCGACGTCAAGCGCATGGAGCAGGAGGCCAAGCGCGCCGCCATCCGCTACGAGAGCATCGTGCGCGATACCAGCCACTTCATCCTGCGCTGGAGCGCGCGGGACGAGGGCGTCCTCTTCTGCAACGATGCCTATCGCGAGATGACGGGGCTGCAGGAGGGCCGCATCGTCGGCCACCCCGTCCGCCTGCCCTTCAGCCGCGACTACCGCGAACAGGTCGAGGCGATGGTGCCGGGGGAGGTCAAGTCCTTCATGCTCAATATCGGCGACGCGGATGCCAAGGCCATCTGGTGCGAGGGCCTCGTGCGCGCCATCGGCAGCGACGACGGCACCGTCTCGGAGTATCAGGCCATCGGGCGCGACGTCTCCATCGAGAGCGCGTACCGGCTCGCCCTCGAAAAGCTGTCGCGCGTCCAGGACACCGCCGAGACGGATATCGAAGAGGCGCTGCGCCAGCTTCTCGTCATCGGGTGCGAATTCCTCGACATGCCGCTCGGGATCGTCAGCGACATCGACGGCGATGCCTATACCGTGCACACCATCGTCGGCGGCGAGGCGACGGACCTCGAACCGGGGACGACCCTGCCGCTGTCGAGGACCTATTGCAACCTTCTGGTCGACCGGACCGAGCCGGTCGCGATCGAGCATGCGGGCGAGAACCCCCTGCATGCCGATAGCGAACCCTATGCGGCGAGCGGCCTCGAAAGCTATGTCGGGCAGAAGGTGCGCGTCGGCTCGCGGGTCGTGGGGGCCGTCAACTTCGCCTCGCCGAAGCCCCGGTCGGTGCCCTTCGACGATCTGGAGGTGCAGTTCCTCGTCGTGCTGGCCGAGTGGATCGGGCGCCGGCTGGAGCGCCGCGAGGCCATCGAGACGGTGCGCCGCGCGAATGACGACCTCCAGTTCGTGCTCGACAACGTGCGCGCCAAGATCTGGTACAAGGACGACAAGAACATCATCATGCGGACCAACAAGCCCGCCGCCGCCGCGATGGGCATCACGGTCGAGGAGGCGACGGGCGCCGATACCTACGACCTCTTCCCCGACATGGCCGAGAAGTACCACAAGGACGACCTGCAGGTGATCGATTCGGGCGAGCCGATCCTCGACATGATCGAGGAATTCGCCCCCAAGGGCGCGCCGCGCACATGGGTCAAGACCGACAAGGTGCCCCATTACGACAACCAGTCGGGCGGTCGCAACCTGCTGGTCGTGTCGATGGACATCACCGCGCTCAAGGAGCAGGAACAGGTCGTCAACGAGCTGAACCGCGAGCTGGAGCGCAACAACGCGCGCCTTCTCAATGCGAATCACAGCCTCGAACAGTTCGCCCATGTCGCGTCCCACGACCTTCAGGAACCGCTGCGCAAGCTGATGCAGTTCACCGAATACCTGTCGCAGGATTGCGGCGACGAACTGTCCGAGGACGGGCGCTACTTCGTCGAGGTCATCTCGGGCAGTGCCAAGCGGATGCGCCAGCTGGTGCGCGACATCCTTCTGCTGTCATCGGCATCGGGCAAGGATCTCAGCCGCACGTCGGTCGATCTGGGCGATATCGTGAGCGGCATCCTCCAGGATCTGGAGATCGCGGTCCGGGAGGCGGGCGCGACGGTGACGGTGGGCGAGATGCCGGTCGTCACGGGCGACCCGACGCTGGTGGGTCAGCTCTTCCGCAACCTCGTCTCCAACTCGCTGAAATACCGCACCGAGGACCGCCCGCCCCGGGTCGATATCGACAGCGTCGTCGCCGTGGACGGCAAGCTGGAAATCCGCATCGCCGATAACGGAATCGGGATCAAGCCGGAGAACGTCGCCCGGATCTTCGAGCCGTTCGCCCGACTGCACGACCGCAAGCAATACGAGGGAACGGGAATAGGACTCGCGATTTGTCGTACTGTATGCGAGCGTCACGGCTGGACGTTGCACGTGGAAAGCGACTTTGGTAAGAGCAGTACTTTCATCGTGACGATGCCGCAACCGCAGGAGGAGTGAACGCCGTGTCCGACACGCCCGAGGCGTTGTCAGTGCTGATGATCGACGACGACGAAGAAGATATCTACACGATGCGCCGCGCCTTCCAGGCCGCTGACCCTGACGTCGTGTTTCGCGCCATGGCGGACAATACCGTCATCTTCGACGACGCGTACGACCCGAAGAACTACGCCGCCGATATCGTCCTGCTCGATCTGAACATGCCGATCTTCTCCGGCTACGAGACCCTGCTGCGCATCCGCAGCGGGCCGAGGCCCAGCCTCGTGCCCATCATCGTGCTGTCCACCTCCTCGGCGCCGAACGACGCGCGGCGGTGCTATGCGGGCGGGGCGAACGCGGTGTTCACCAAGGCGTCGTCCTTCGAGTACACCAAGAAGATCGCCCGCTCGATCTCGGATTTCTGGCAGGCACCGGGCCTGCGCATCCTCAACAACGCCGCCTCGGAAGGCTGACCCGGCCTGCGGTACTGGCCCCGGCACGCCGCCGGGACCGCTCCCCGTCACATCTTCGGAAAATAGTCCTCGCACTCCCCGTCGCGATACACATCCGCCGTGCAGCAATGCAGGCCCCCGCCGAAGGCATAGGCGTCGCGCAGGTCGAGGGGCACCACCTCCATCCCCAGCGCATCGAGCTGATCGGCCTGATAGACCTCCGACTTCTCGACGCAGACGGTCTTGGGGTCGAGGACCAGCACGTTCATCGACAACCAGACCGACGAATAGCACAGCGGCGGCGGCGCGTTATGGGCGGGCTGGGCCGCATCCACGATCTCCCACCCGTTGCGCTCGAACAGCGCGCGCTGGTCCTCGGGCAGACGGCGCTGCGGGTTGTTGAGGATCAGGCCGGGGCGAATCGGCGTGAAGGTCGCGTCGATATGGATGGGATAGGGGTCGCCGGGGAAGTTGACCGCATGCACCCGATGGTCGGGAAAATGTCGCGCCAGCCAGTCGATGCCCTTGAGATTCGTCGTGAACCCGTGCTGTACCACCAGATCGCGCCCGAATCGCAGCACGTCGGCGGCGTCGAATAGCGGTTCCTCCTCCGTCGTCACGAAATGCTTGGCGGCGGCCCATTCGAGGCGTTTCGCATCGCCGATCTTCTCGTTCAGATAGTCGGGATGGTAATCCGCGTCCGTCAGGCGCGGTTTGGGCGCCGCCTCGTGCCGCATGCGCGGGTCTTCCTCGAAATACCGCTGCATCAGCGGGCGATAGCAGAGGTACTCGAACCAGCGGCAGCGATAGCTCATCGTCGCCTCCAGCATCTCGCGCCCGACCGTCAGCAGCACGTCGCGCGGCGGCATGCAGCCGAAGTTCGATTCCGTCTTCCAGTCCGGCGTCTCGGCGGGCCTGGAAAAATCGAACGGCGTCGGGCGATCGACCCGCACGCCCCGCGCGGCGAGTTGGCCCGCGAAGGTGTCGAGCAACTCGTTCGCCCGGTCGATGCTCTCCTGCGGGCGGCGTCCCCATTGCCCGCGCATGTCGCTGTCCTCGGGCACTTTCGCGTCGAGGGCGGGTTCGGGGGGCGGGATGTGGCCATCGTCGGCGCGACCCACGATGACGTGGCGCAGCGTGTCCCACTCGTTCCAGCTCTTGACCTCGGTGACGTCCGGCGACCAGTCCATGCGGTATCCTCCCTGTCCTGTGCAGGGTTGCAGATACCGCCCCCGGGACGCGGAAAAAAACCCCAAACGACCCTCTCATGTGCGAAAAGCGACCTGTCACCCCTGCCGGAGGTTCATCCATGCCCCTCGATCTCGACTGGTCCGCCATTCTCTCAAGTTCCGCCGACAAGGTGCTGGCCGGTTTCGTCGGCGGCCTCGTCGTCGCGCTGCTCACCGCCGCCATGCGCTATCTCGCCGGTCGCCGCCGGGCCAAGCGGATGGAGGATGCCGATTTCCACATCGCCGCGACCCTCTACACCCCCATCGATCCGGGCGACCCGGACCACGCGCGCTACGCGGACGCGCACGCGGCGGGCAAGACGCACGTGCAGGAATTGCTGTGGCTCGGCCCGGAGATCCCGCTGTCGCAGTTCCTCGTGAACCCCTACGTCCTGCATCAGGCATCGCGCGCCATGGGCAAGGTGCGCGATGCGGGCATCCTGCTCGGGGTGATGCCGGAGATGGCGGAACGGCCCTTTCTCAAGAAGCTGCTGGGCCATCACAATACCATCCCCGCCACCGATCTGGTGCGCCTCTACAAGGACAGCGTCGGCACGGGGAAGGACGGGCGCGTGCACGGCATCGCGCCGCCTACCTACGAGAACTACGCCGGCTCGCCCCACCGCCGCGTCATCCGCGCGATGTTCGTCGCGCAGGGGCAGATGGACGCGGGCCTGCCCGAGCGCGGGGCGGTGCACTTCCGCCACGAGGGCGCGGAGAACCGCTACGACACGATCCAGGCCATCATCCGCGATTATCGCCGGAACCCGGAGCGCTACGCCCGCTGCCGCGCCTATTTCTGAGCGCCGTCCTCCCAGTACGGGCGCGCGCCGTATTTCTCCTTCAGGAAGTCGATGAAGACGCGCACTTTCGCGGGGGTGTAGGGATGGGGCGGGCGCATGGCGTGGATCGTGCCGTCCTCGCCGCTGGTCCAGCCGGGGAGCAGGTCGACCAGCCGCCCCGCGCGCAGGTGCGGGCCGACATCCCAGACGGATTTGAGCGCGATGCCGAGGCCCATCAGCGCCGCGTCGAGCAGGACCGCGCCGTTATTCGACCGGATCGGCCCGGAGACGCGCACCTCCGCCGTCTCCTCGCCTCTGGTGAAGTGCCAGACCTGCAACCCCGTCTGGACGATGGTGTCGAGGGCGGCGCAATCCTCGGGCCTTTGCGGCATGCCGTGGCGGGCGATGAAATCGGGGCTGGCCACGACCATGCGCCGATTGGGGGCGAGGACCGTGCGGATCAGGCTCGAATCGCGGGGAACGCCGATGCGGATGCCCAGATCGAAGCCGTCCTCCACGAGGTTCATGAACTGGTCGGACAGGTGCAGATCGACCGAGACGCCGGGGTAGCGCTCGCGGAATTCGGGCAGGAAGGGCAGGATATGCTGTCGCCCGAACGGGCCGGGCAGGGCGGCGCGCAGGGTGCCGGACGGGGCCGCGCCGGCGGCGGCGAGCGAGGCGCGGCCCGCCTCCACCGCGTCGAGCGCCCGGGTCGCGTGGGCGAGGAAGCCCGCGCCGTCCTCGGTCAGCGAGAGCGAGCGGGTGCTGCGCGCCATCAGCGTCGCGCCGAGTTCCTTCTCCAGCGCCGTCAACCGCGCGCTCGCGGCGGCGGGGGAGATGCCCAGTTCGCGCCCCGCCGCGCTGAGCGAGCCGTGGCGGGCGGCGAGGACGAAGAGGGTCAGGTCGTCGAATCGCATCGGCTCGCCTTTCAGGTTCCCTTGAAGGTGATACCCGAGCGAGGCGCATTATCAAATGACGCGGAAAGGCGCATCTTTCTCTGCATGAGACGACCCGTGAAGATCAGGAGAACGATCATGCCTACCCGCACCCTCGACGCCGCCACCATCGACCGCCACATCCGCCGCGCCCACGTCATCCGCTCGCGGGCGATGACTCGCACGCTCGGCCGTCTGCCCGCCCTGCTGCGGCGCGGGGCGCGGGCCGTGACGGCGATCTTCGCCTAGCTCTTGTCGCGGCGAACGGTCTTCCACCCGGTGATCATCGCCGTGACGAGATCCTCGCGCTTCCACAGGCGATAGAACAGGATCGCGGCGAGGTGCAGCACGATCAGGGCCATCACCACGCGGGAGGACCAGTAATGCACCGCCGTCATCGTCAGGACGGTGGAGCCGTCGAGATAGGCGGCGAGCGGCCCTTCGGAGAACAATCCGTCATCCTCGGAACACAGCCCCGTCACCACCTGCACCGACAATGCCGCGAGCATGGCGAGGACCGAGAGCGCGCCGAGGGGGTTGTGCCCCGGGGTCCCGCTGGGCCGACGCGCGAACAGGGTGCGCAGATACGCGACCAATGCGCGGGGCGAGGGGAAGAGGGCGCCAAGCCGAGCATGGGCCGGGCCGACTATCCCCCAGAGCAGGCGGAAGACGAGCAGCCCCCCGGTCGCGTAGCCGAAGTAGAAATGCAGCTGGATCGTCGTGAAGCTGCGGTATTCGCCCAGGTACAGCCCCGTCAGGACCGTGCCGACCAGCGCCCAATGGAAGAGGCGGGTCGGCACGTCCCATATCCTGCGCCGGACGGTATCCGGACGCGGGGCCGTTTCCGGCTCGGCCATGCTCAGAAGTTCTTGGCGCGGTAGATGTCGTGGCATGCGCCGCAGGACGCGCCCAGCGGACCGACATTCGCGCGCAGGGCGTCGACGCCGTTGCCCGCGTTGGCGGCGAGGTTGGTCGCGGCGGTCACGAAGCCTGCGTGCTTGTCCATGACGGCGGGAAAGGTCTCCCACAGGACGGGCATCGCGCGGGTGGTGCCTGCCTTGGCCACGTTGTCCGATCCGGCGGGCCACATCGAGGCGGTGTTCATCTCGGCCAGCGCCTTGAGGTTGTTCGCGTGGACGGAGGCCGTGGCGGCATCATAGGCGATCTCGCCCTTGGCCATGCCGAAGAGCATCTTGGCATTGTGGCTGACGACCTGATAGTAGCCCTGGCGCGCCTTGATCGCGTCATCCGCCGCGTCGGCGACGGCGATGGCGGGCAGGGCGACTGACAGGGCGGCGGCGATCAGGGGCAGGGAACGGATGCTCATTCTCGGGTCTCCTCATGCGGGATGCGGATGCGAGACGCGTCCGCGATCATCGGAAGTACAGCGCAGGTCGGAGCCGATGACAATGCCTTTCACGGGCACGGACTGACAACTTCGTGAACGGGCGTCAGGTCTCGGGCGCGTCCCCTTCGGTCAGCGAGCGATGGATGCCGACGAGGAGGAAGTACCCCGTCGCCAGCGCGATCACCATCTTCGCGGCGCCCGCAGGTTCGGGCGAGGTGGCCACGGCGGCGATGAGGGCGAGGCTGCCCAGCGCCGCGACCGCCAGATTGGTGCGCCGCAGCCGCTCGACCCGGAAGGGATGGACGAATTTCAGCGGCACGAAGGTCGCCAGCGACAGGGCGAAGACGACGAGCAGCGCCACGGGCGGCGACGGCTCGAACACGTAGAAGCCGAAGACCACGAGGTTCCACAGCGCCGGAAAGCCGCGGAAGTAGTTGTCATGCGTCTTGTGGCGCAGATCGGAGAAATGGTACTGCGAGCTCATCAGGATGGCGATGGCGGCGGGCGTGGCCCAGCCCTCGGGCACCAGTCCGAACCACCAGATATAGTAGGCGGGAATGATGACATAGGTGAAGTAGTCGACGATGTTGTCGATCGTCGCCCCGTCCACGTCGGGCAGGTGTTCCGTCACCTTGAACTTGCGCGCCAGCGAGCCGTCGACCCCGTCGATGATGAGGGCGAGGATCAGCCACCAGATCGCGTTGCGCGCATCGTTGCCGGTGATGTTGAGCAAGGCCAGAAAACCGCAGACGGCGCCGCTCATCGTCAGGACGTGAACGCACCACGCGCGGAGTTTATCGTTGCTCATGCCAGAACCCTTCTCCCTGCACAGGTCCTTTCATCATAGGACCGGATCGCCTTTAGTACCAGTCCCTTCGACGGTGTCCTTCGCCGGGACACCATCCTTCACGGGTTGCCCGGCGCATTGCACCGAATCGCGCCGTCGGGGTGGCGCCTGTCCGCCGGTCGCCCCGTTTCCGGCTCAGGGCGCGAGGTATTCCGCGATCACCCGGGCATAGACCCGCTTCAGTGCCTCGATATCCGCCACCGCGACGTGCTCGTCGGCCTTGTGCATCGATTGGCCCACCAGCCCGAACTCCAGCACCGGCGCCATGCGGCGGACGAAGCGGGCATCCGACGTGCCGCCCGAAGTGGACAGGATCGGCTCGACCCCCGTTTCCGCCGTCACGGCTTCCCTGACAAGATCGGTGAAGGCATCGGGTTCCGTCACGAAGCTCTCGCCGCTGACGGAAATCTCGACATCGATAGCCACGCCCTCGATTTCCGCCTCCGCCGCCATGGCGCGGATCGTCTCGGAGAGCGAGGTGCTGGTATGGGCGTCGTTGAAGCGGATATTGACCGTCGCGCGCGCTTCGCCGGGGATGATGTTGTTGGCGGGATTGCCCGTATCGACCGTGGTGATCGACAGGTTCGAGGGGTCGAACCGCGCGGTTCCGTCATCCAGCGGCCAGCGGGCCAGCCGGTCGAGCAGGGCGACCAGCGGGGGCAGGGGGTTGCGGGCGCGGTGAGGATAGGCGGCGTGGCCCTGCACCCCCCGCGCCGTCAGACAAGCGGTCATCGAGCCGCGCCGCCCGATCTTGATCATCTCGCCCATGCGCTCGGGGCAGGTCGGCTCGCCCACGATGCAGTGGTCCATCGCCTCGCCCCGCGCGTCCATCCAGTCGAGGATGGCGAGGGTGCCGTCCTTGCCCGCGCCTTCCTCGTCGCCGGTGATCGCGATGACGAGGGAGCCGGGGCCGTCCGGGGCGGCGCGCACATGGTCGATGGCGGCGCAGACGAAGGCGGCGACGCCGGACTTCATGTCGCAGGCGCCGCGCCCCCACAGGATGCCATCGACGATCTCCCCCCCGAACGGCTTATGCGTCCACCCCGCGCCAACGGGCACCACGTCGGTATGGCCGTTGAAGCCCAGCACCGGGCCGGACGTGCCGTGACGGGCGTGGAGGTTGTCGATGCCGTTCCGGGGGATGCGCGTGCAGGTGAACCCGGCCTCCGACAATATCCCTTCGAGCAGGGTCAGCGCCCCGCCTTCCTCCGGCGTGACGGAGGGGCAGCGGATCAGGTCGGTGGTCAGGGTCACGGGGTCGGTCACGGGGGCGGCTCCTGCGGGAGGGGAGCGGCGACGATAGGGCACTTCGCGCCCGATCTGAACCGGAGAATCAGGCCCGCGTCGTCTCCGGCCCGTAGACGTTCGCCCCGCCCGTGCCGCGCAGGAACGACATCGAGACAGACAGCACGAGGGCGGCGGGCAGGGCGATCACCTCGATCGGCACGACGCAGAACAGCAGCCACAGCGCGCTCCACCCGATATCGTGCAGGCGCCGGATCGAGGAGGCGACGGCGATCCACAGCCCCAGGACGAGCAGGATCAGCGCGAACGGGGAGGAGACGCCGAGGGGTACCAGCTCGATGCCGTGCTGTCGGCTCATGATCCAGGGAAAGGCGAGCATGACCGCGCCGCAAGCGAAGAGCGTCACGGACAACAAGGTCAGCCGCAGGTAGCGCGCGCGCCCCATGCGGCCATCGATCACGAGCAGGTCGGTCAGCATGGCGGGGTCCCCGGAAATTCGCTGGGGACGACCGTAGGGACCAACCGTCAAAACTTGGCTAACGTGGGGATAACCGCGCAAGAAAAAGCCCCCCGCACCGAAATGCGGGGGGCCGGAAGCCTCTGACCGATCGCAGGATCGATCAGTCGTTGCCGCCCGTGAGGGCGAGGATGAACTGGAACATGTTCACGAAGTTGAGGAACAGGCCCAGTGCGCCCATGACGGCGGCCTTGGACATTTCGGCGCTGGCGGTCATGCCGTACTGCGCGTACTGGAGGTACTCCATCTTGATCCGCTGCGTGTCATACGCCGTCAGGCCCGCGAAGATCAGCACGCCGATCACCGAGATGCCGAAGGCGAGCGCGCTCGACCCGATGAAGATGTTCGCGATGGACGCCACGATCAGGCCGATCACGCCCATGATCAGGAACGACCCCATGCCCGACAGGTTGCGCTTGGTCGTGTAGCCGTAGAGCGACAGGCCGAGGAACGACACGGCGGTGACGCCGAACGCCTGCACGATGGCGGTGTAGTCCCCCGCGTAGCGCAGGAACACCATCGAGAGCGAGACGCCCATCAGGACCGTGAAGACCCAGTAGGTCGCCTGAACGGCCGCGACGCTCATCTTCTGGAGGCGGAAGCTGATGAAGAAGATCAGCGCGAGCGGTGCGAAGATCACGGCCCATTTGAGGGGCGATCCCCAGACGGCCTGTGCCAGCATCGCATTGGTGCCGAACGCGAACGCCGTACCCGCCGCGACGAACAGGCCGCCGGCAAGGTAGTTGTACACGTTGATCATGTGGGTCCGCAAACCCTGGTCGATTTCGGCGGCACGGCCTTGCGTGCCAACCGTGTTAGCGGCCATGCGGTCGAATTCTGCCATCGATATCACCCCTTGAAGGATCATGAGTTGGTTTTCAGTGCATCCAATATCGCGATTGCATGGCCCGCGTTCAAGGGGCAAAAGAGGGCTGCGCGCAAATGCGTGCGTTTTTTTGATCTGCATGCCCCGCGCGGGGTTTTCCGTCCATGATACGCTGCTTCCTCTCCCTTTCCCTCCCCGACGACGTGTCCGACGCCCTGATGGACGTGCAGGACGGCGTGCGCAACGCGCGCTGGATCGAGGAGGAGAACCTGCACCTGACCCTCGCTTTCCTGGGCGATTGCACCCCGTCCGAACTCACGGCGCTCGATGCGGAACTGGACCGCCTGCGCGTCGATCCCTTCGATCTGGAGGTTGCCGGGGTCGGCGCTTTCGGGGGTGGCAAGCCGCATACGCTCTACGCCGCCCTCGCCCCGTCCGAACCCCTGACCCGCCTCGCCGCCAAGATCGACCGGCTGGCGCGCGAGAGCGGGGTCGGCGAGGTCGCGGCGGCCCACCGGCGCAAGTTCCACCCCCACATCACCCTCGCCCGGTGCGGGGGCGGCGTGGTCCCGGCGCAGGCCATCGACTGGACCCTGCGCCATGCGCGCCTGTCCATTCCGCCCTTCACGGTGCACGGCTTCGGCCTCTGGCGCTCGGATCTGGCCACGCGGGGGGCGCCGGTGCATACGGAACTGGTGAGCTATCCCTTCGTGCGATGAGGTGAGAGGTCATTCCATCGCTTGCACCCGGGCGCCGCTTCTCCTAAATCCACCCGCATGGCCATACGATCGATCCTGATACACCCCGACCCGCGCCTCAAGAAGCGTTGCCAGCCCGTCGAGACGGTCGACGAGGACGTGCGCGCGCTGATCGCGGACATGTTCGACACGATGTACGACGCGCCGGGCATCGGTCTCGCCGCGCCGCAGGTCGGCGTGCTCTCGCGCATCCTCGTCATGGACTGCGCCAAGAGCGACGAGGAGGAACCGGCCCCCATCGCCATGATCGACCCGGAGATCCTGTCCTCTTCCGAGGAGATGAACGTCCACGAGGAGGGGTGCCTGTCGATCCCCGAGGAGTTCAACGACGTGGAGCGCCCCGCCGCCGTGCGCGTCGCCTATACCGACGAGAACGGCACGCGGCGGGAGATCGACTGTGACGGGCTGCTCGCCACCTGCGTCCAGCACGAGATCGACCACCTGAACGGCAAGTTGTTCATCGATTATCTCGGCCCCGTGAAGCGGCAGATGATCACGGGGCGGATGAAGAAGCTCAAGAAGGCGAAAGCGACGGAGAAGGCATGAGGGTCGCTCCGCTACGAGTAGCTTTCATGGGCAGCCCCGATTTCGCCGTCCCCGCGCTCGATGCGCTGGTGGAGGCCGGTCACGAGGTCGTTGCCGTCTACGCCCAGCCGCCCCGCCGCGCCGGTCGCGGCAAGAAGGACCGCCCCACCGCCGTCCATGCCCGGGCCGAGGAACTGGGGCTGGACGTGCGCACCCCCGTCAGCCTGCGCGATCCGGAGGCGCAGGCGGCGTTCGCGGCGCTCGATCTCGATGTGGCGGTCGTCGCGGCCTACGGCCTGATCCTGCCGCGCCCGATCCTCGATGCGCCTCGCATGGGCTGCATCAATATCCACCCCTCGCTCCTGCCGCGCTGGCGCGGGGCCGCGCCGATCCAGCGGGCGGTCATGGCGGGCGACACGGAGACCGGCATCTGCATCATGCGCATGGAGGAGGGCCTCGATACCGGCCCCGTCTTCCAGCGCGAGACCACCCCCATCGGCCCGCGCGAGACCGCCGCCGAGTTGCAGACCCGCCTCGCGGTCCGCAGCGGCGAGATGCTGGTCGAGACCCTCGCGGCCATGGCGGACGGCACGGCGACCGAAACGGCGCAGGCTGAGGATGGCGTGGTCTACGCGGCCAAGATCGACAAGGCCGAGGCCCGCATCGACTGGAGCCGTCCCGCCGCCGAACTCGACGCGCTGGTTCGGGGTCTCTCGCCATCCCCGGGCGCGTGGTTCGAGGCGCAGGGCGAGCGGATCAAGCTGCTCCTCGCCGAACCGCTGCGCCGCGTCGGTCCGCCCGGCATCGTGCTGGACGGCGATATCGTCGCCTGCGGCACCGGCGCGCTGCGCCTCCTGCGCCTGCAACGGGCGGGAAAACCGGCGATGGATGCGGCGGATTTCCTGCGCGGATTTCCGCTGGATGCCGAGTGACGGGTTGACTAATCCGGTTGCGGTGCACACGTTCTTCGTCAATGAATTAAGGAAACCGTAGACATGTTCACCTTGCTTTTAACGATTCTCGGCGCGGCAGTCGGCTATCTGCTGGCCCCGCAATACATTCGCGGCGCGCAGCAGATTCCGGCGGCCATTGCCGGGGCCGTACTCGGCTTTATCCTCGGGTCATTCTTCGGGTCGATTATGGGTCTGTTGATTCCGATGCTGATCGGTGCTGCGCTATATCTTGGCTACAAAAAGTATCAAGCGGGCGATTTCAAACGCTGATTGGCGCAATCCGGTCCCGCACGGCCCTCACCACGCTCATCGCGGTGAGGGCCGACGAGGCCGGGTTGCCGGGCAGGGCGTTGCCCTCGATGGCGAACTCGAACCGTCCGAACGCGCCGACCGCCTCGATCTCGTGGCGGTTGGCTGTGCGCGCGGGGTCGGCGATCAGACGCACCTGCGTCTCGTCCATTCCGATACCCGCCAGTGCCACGGTTGCCGCGACATTGGCGTTCTTCGGATAGCGGAGCGCCGCCTCCCGCGCCGTCCCCTCGAAATGCACCGCCGCTTCGGTCAGGGCGTCGAGGTCGAGCGTCTCTTCCGCCGCCGACCCCTTCCACCCGGCGGGCGGCTTGCGCCCAGTATAGGTCACGCGCTCCAGCCAGCCGACCGACGCCGCCGCCAGCACGTCGATGGCCCCGATGGCACCGGAGAGCAGGCGCAGCCGCGCCCCTCCCGCCCTCGCCGCATCCTCCAGCTCCAGCGCGAAATCCGCATCGGCCAGCGCGCCGTTGGACACCGTCAGCACGTCGATTCCCCGGCGCAGCAGCGCGGCCCCATGCGCACGCAGGCCCGGATGCCCCGCACAATCCACCGCGACCGTCACCGCATCGGGCAGGTCCGCCAGATCGCTGATGACGACCACCCCGCCCCCCAGCGCCGCCCGCGCCGCCGCCTCGCGCCCCGGCCCGCACACCGCGCAGGCGAGCGCGATCCCCTCCTCGTGGGCGAGGTGCCGCGCGACCTCGGCAGCGATGGCTCCATGGCCGATGAGGGCGATCGACAGCGTCATGCGCTCCACCCTATCGCGCGTTTCGCCCGTGTCCAGCTTGCGGCGCCGCCCGCGCCGCGCTACGCCTCGCGAAACCGCCAGAGGAACACGTCATGCAGCTTTCCGACCCCGCCGCCTTCTCCGCCGACGCCCCCCTCGTCATCCTCGGATGCGGCAAGATGGGCGGCGCGCTGCTCGACGGATGGCTGGCAGAAGGGTTGCCCGGCGCAGCGATCCGCATCGTCGAGCCGATGCCGTCCGATGCCCTGACCCGCACCGCCGCCGACCATGGCATCGCCCTGTCGACCGGCTTCGAGGGCATCGGCGATACGCCCAAAGCCGTGCTGATCGCCATCAAGCCGCAGAGGATGGCCGATATCCTGCCCACCCTCGCCACCCGATTCGGCACCGCGCCCCTCTACGTCTCCATCGCCGCAGGTACGTCCATCGCCCGGTTTCGCGCGCTGCTCGGGGACGAGGCGCGAATCGTGCGCGTCATGCCGAACACGCCGGTCGCGGTGGGCCGGGGGGCGAGCGCGGTCTATCCGGGGGAGGGCGTGACGGAGGTCGAAGCGGCGCTGGCCGAGGCCCTGCTCGCCGCCGTGGGCGAGACCGTGCGCCTCGACAGCGAATCGCAGATGGATGCGGTGACGGGCGTTTCCGGCTCCGGCCCCGCCTACGTCTTTCATATGATCGAGGCGCTTGCGGCGGGGGGCGTGGCGCAGGGCCTCACGCCCGATCTCGCCATGCGCCTCGCGCGGCAGACGGTGGTCGGTGCCGCCGCCCTGGCCGAGGCGAGCGAGGAGAGCGCCGAGACCCTGCGCGTCAACGTCACCAGCCCCAACGGCACCACCGCCGCCGCTCTCGGCCTGCTGATGAACGAGGATGTCGGGCTGACAATCCTGATGACCCGCGCGGTGGCCGCCGCCGCCGAACGCTCCCGCGCGCTGAGTGTCGATTGAACGGCTTCGTCCGGCTTTTGAAGATTTTTTGTTGCACTGCACAAAACGCCTCTTGACTGTTTTGTTGCGATGCAGCATATATCCCCCACGCAAAACAATCTTGCTTAGGAGAGCACGAGAATGACGACCGAGAAAAACTGGTTCGACCCCGCCACCTACATGGACCTGATGAAGCAGAACGACCTGTCGAAGATGTTCGACACCGCCAAGATCCCCGGCGTCGACACCACGATGCTCACGGAAGCGCAGAAGAAGAACGTCCAGGCCATCGTCGACGCCAACCGCGTCGCGTCCGAAGGCTATCAGGCGCTGTTCAAGAAGCAGGTCGAGATCCTTCAGGGCGGCGTCTCCGAGATGACCGAAGCCATGAAGGCGGCTTCCACGCAGCCGATGTCGGCCGATAGCCACGAGAAGCGCATGGAAATGGCGAAAGCGCATTTCGAGAAGTCCGTCGCCGTGTTCAACGAACTGAGCGAATCGGCCCGCAAGGCCAACGAGGACGCGATGGCCATCATCCAGGCCCGCTTCAGCGAAGGCGTCGAGGAAATGAAGAGCCTCGCCTCCACCTCGATGACCGCGATGAAGAACACCGACGGCAAGTCCAACGTCGCCTGATCCGGCTCTTCTCCGATAGCTCGATCGAAAAGCCGCTTGTCCGAAAGGGCAGGCGGCTTATTCTTTGCGCGAATCATTGGAGAGACGCGGCATGGCAGAGATCGAGTTCGACGACTTCATGAAGGTCGATATCCGCGTCGGCACCATCGTCGCCGCCGAGGAATTCCCCGAAGCGCGCAAGCCCGCCTACAAGCTGCGCATCGATTTCGGTGCGGAGATCGGCGAGAAGAAGACCTCCGCCCAGATCACGGCCCATTACACGCCCGACACCCTGATCGGGCGGCAGGTGATGGCCGTCGTCAACTTTCCCCCTCGCCAGATCGGTCCCGTCCGCTCCGAAGTCCTGACTCTCGGCGCAAGCGACGCGGAGGGCGGTATCGTCCTGCTCGCGCCCGACCGGACGGTGCCGAACGGCAGCCGGATGCACTGATCCATCGGGGCGCTATCGCGAATCCAGACAAAAAAATGCCCGGCGCGAAGGCCGGGCAGTTCAGGGAGGTGGTGTGGAGAAAGGGGTCTTCAGAACGTCGTGCGGCCTGCCATCTCGCGGCTGACGCTGTCGATGTTCGAGCGGACGAGGCCGATATCGTCAAGCTGACGGTCGGACAGGCCGGAGAGTTCGTTGCGCGTCTGAAGGGCGACGAAGTGGCGCTTGAGGAACAGGCCGGGAGCGTTGAAGACGTCACGGACGCCGCGCGATGGGATGGCGGAGACGGGGGCGCTTGCCGCGTAATCGATGGTGGTCATTGCTCAATCCTTGGGGTCATTGCTGTGCCGTTTGGCTTGAGAGATAGATAGCGATTTTATTGCGCTGCAACAAATGCCGGATCGACAAAGCCGCTATGCACGCAGCGCATGGAACAGGCCCCGGAAATTGCATGGATCGTAACCCCTTGCCGTGTGCCGTGTGGGCGACTATGCGAGGGGTCTGTAACGAAACCGACGAACGGCGCATATCATGGCAGACGAAGACGACACCTTCTCCACCACCTCGGTCGCGGCGGACCACCTCAAGCAGATCATCGAGCGGATCGAGCGGCTGGAGGAGGAAAAGAAGGAAGTGGCCGAGCAGATCAAGGAAGTCTACGCCGAAGCCAAGGGCAACGGCTTCGACACCAAGACGCTGCGCAAGATCGTCGCCCTGCGCAAGCAGGACCCGAACGAGCGCAGCGAGGCCGAGGCGATGCTCGACCTCTACCTCTCCGCGCTCGGGATGCTGCCCAAGGAGTGAGGCGCTATGCCCGCCCGAGGCTCAACTGCGTCACGTCGGTCGTCTTCGCGAGGAAGCACGCGGCGCAGCTGGCGAGATAGAAATTCCACAGCCGCCGGAACCGGTCGTCGAAGCCAAGGGGGGCGATCTCGTCCCAGCGGTCGTTGAAGACGACCGCCCAGCGGCGCAGCGTCTCCGAATAGCTGTCGCCGAACTCGATCGAGTCGCGCCACGTCAGGCCCGCGCGGTCCGTCTGCGCGCGCAGCGCCTCGCGCGAGGGAAGCATGCCGCCGGGGAAGATGTGCTTCTGCACGAAATCCACGTTGCGGCGGTAGTTCTCGAACAGGTGGTCGGCGATGGTAATGATCTGGAGATTCGCGGTCCCGCCGGGTTTGAGCCGGTCGCGCACCGCGTCGAAATAGACGGGCCAGTATTGCTCGCCCACGGCCTCGAACATCTCGATACTGGCGAGGTGGTCGAACTGCCCTTCGAGCGCGCGATAATCGCGCAGTTCCAGCGTCACGCGCTCGGCCAGCCCCGCCTCGTGGATGCGCTTCTGTGCGTAGTCGAGTTGGGCGGGCGAGATGGTGATGCCCGTGACCTTCGCCCCGCGCTCGCGCGCCGCGTATTCGGCGAAGCCGCCCCAGCCGCAGCCGACCTCCAGCACCGTCTCGTCGGGCTGCACGCGCAGGGCATCGCAGAGGGCGCCGTACTTGTTGGCCTGCCCCGCCTCCAGCGATTCGCCCTCGCTACGGAAGAGGGCGGAAGAATAGGTCATCGAGCCGTCGAGCCACGTCTCGTAGAACGCGTTGCCGAGATCGTAATGCGCCATGATATTGCGTTTCGATCCTGATCTCGAATTGCGACGCAGCCAGTGGCGCGTGCGCTCGATCAGGCGGGCGAGCATGCCGAGCGACAGGTTGCGCGCCATCTCCTCGTTGTTGAGCAGCGAGACGTCGAGCACGGCCTGCAGATCGGGCGAGGTCCACCAGCCTTCGACATAGGCTTCCGCGAAGCCGATATCGGCCCCCTCCTTGATCGTGCGGCCCCAGACGCGGTTGTCGAGGCAGTGCACGACGCCGTGCGGCCCTTCGCCTGGCCCTTCGGCGCGAAACCAGCGACCGTCGGGCAGCCGGATGTCGATGCGCCCCCTTGCGAGGCAGTTGACGGTGTCGAAGACGGTGGCGAACCAGCGAGGCAGGTTCTTGACGCCGGTCAGGTCGGTGATCGGAGCGATGGCGGCGGTCATAGCGTGTCCTTCGAGGCGTTTCGGGGCGATACGCCTACCATATAGGGCACTAGAGCAGGACTGCGGCAGCAAGCCCCAGAAAGGCCATGAATCCGACCACGTCGGTCACGGTGGTCACGAAGACCGCCGAGGCGAGGGCGGGATCGGCGCCCAGCTTCTCCAGCGTGATGGGGATGAGGATGCCCGCGAGCGCGGCGACCAGCATATTGACTACCATGGCCGCCCCCAGCACGCCTCCGAGCGCAGGGTCGCCGTACCATGCCCAGGTCAGCCCCCCCATCAGCACGGCGAAGAACACGCCGTTGAACAGGCCCACCAGCGCCTCGCGCGAGACGATGCGCATGGCGTTGGTGGTGGTGAGGTCTTTCGTCGCAAGGGCGCGCACGGCGACCGTCAGCGTCTGCGTCCCCGCATTGCCGCCCATGGACGCGACGATGGTCATCAGGATGGCGAGCGCCACGATGCTCTCGATCACCTTGTCGAACTGCGCGATGACGAGGGAGGCGAGGATGGCGGTCACGAGATTGACGGCCAGCCAAGGCAGGCGCTGGCGCGCGATGTCGACGACCGAATCGGTCAGTTCCTCGTCGCCGACCCCGGCGAGCAGGAGCATGTCCTCCTCGGTCTCCTCGTCCAGCACCGCGAGGGCGTCGTCGATGGTGATGACCCCGGCGAGGCGCCCGTCGTCGTCGACCACCGGGGCCGAAACGAGGTGGTACTGGTTGAAGGCGTAGGCGATGTCCTGCGGCGGGTCGGTGACGGTGAGGGCGCGGAAATCCTCGGTCATGATCGCCTCGATCATCACGGGGCGGCGCGCGCCCAGGATGCGCGAGAGGGGGACGGTGCCGATGGGCTTGTAGGCCGGGTCGATCACGACGATCTCGTAGAAATCCTCGGGGATCTCGGGGCGCGCGCGCAGCGAATCGATGGTCTGGCCTACGTTCCAGAAGGGCGGCACGGCCACCACGTCGCGCTGCATGAGGCGACCGGCGGAATCCTCGGGGTATTCCAGCGCGCGCTCGATGCCGATGCGATCGGCAGTGGGCAGGGCGTCGAGCACTTCGCGGCGCAATTCGTCGTCGAGGTTCTCGACGAGGTAGACGGCGTCGTCGCTCTCCATCTCGCCCACGGCCCCGGCGAGGTAGTCGGGATCGACCAGCGTGACGATATCGTCGCGCAGGCCCTCCTCCAGCTCGGGCAGGACGTCGGCGGGGAAGTCGGCGGCGGCGAGGCGCACGAAATCCTCGCGCGCGCCGGGCTTGATCTGTTCGAGGACGTCGGCGACGTCGGCGGGGTGCGCATCCTCGATGGCGAGGAGGAGGGCGCCCCGGTCGTCGGTGTCGAGGGCATCGGAGACCTGCTCCGCGAGGGATGGCTCCAGGCGTTCGGGGGCGTTTTCAACCATGATCGTTTCCCCCTGCCGTACCTGCTCCCCTTTCCCCCTAGTGCGGGGGTCGGACGATAGCAAGGGGGATGGCCGCGCCATGCCGGTTCAGTCGATTCAGGCGAAGCGCGTGATCGCATCCTCGATCTCGGTGGCGAGGGCGGCGCGTTCCTCGGGGGTCAGAAAGGCACCGATGGCGACGACCTTGCCGGAGGAGGAGAGGAGGAGCTGGTTCTCCACGTGCCGGGTCGTGCGGGTGCGCACGTTGGTCCAGTAGGGGCGGAATTCCCAGCGTTTCAGCGGGCGCTTGGGGTGGCGCGCCTCGATCACCAGCATATCGCGCTCGATGGCGATGCGCTCGTGGTAGCGGGCATCGCGGTAGTTGCGCAGGAACAGGCCCCAGACCAGCAGGAACACGCCGAGCATGAACCCCAGCACGATGGCGACGACGCCCAGATGGCCGCTCCACTCGATTTCGGCGGGGGTGGGGGCGAGGAAGGTCATGGCCGAGAAGAAGGCGAACATCG
>Ga0209831_1000444_pt1 | contig 39790 bp, 34 predicted proteins | sample Maine_Asex4_meta_FD_187451 | JGI IMG/M metagenome (GOLD analysis project Ga0209831, IMG submission 187451) | Marine algal microbial communities from Maine, USA - Maine_Asex4_metaG (SPAdes) (version 2) | ecosystem: Host-associated > Algae > Red algae > Unclassified | place: Maine, USA | collected... | reverse complement strand
CCCATCCGTACTCCTACTCATACGCCACTTCAAATCCTGGTATCCGATACCAAGCTTTAGGGTCGATGTCTTTTCGAATCTTTTGCAGGAAGTCGACTAAATCATGATCGAGACATTCAAACTGAATACCGATGCGATTGAGTCCGTTATTAAATTCAGAATAAGGCTGATAGCCTCGGTTCATGATTTTTTCTCTCATGCGTAGAGCGTTTCTTTGTCTTTTGAATGAGCCTACGATGATGACACATCCTTGGTCTACGATTTCTTGTGTTAAGATATCTCCATACTTTCCAAAATCATTTGTTTCATCACCAATCAAACCATTGACTGTCTCCCCAACTGTACTGGCTGTTTCAGAAACAGCTTCTTTAGCTGCGTCTACTGGACTTTGGGTCATACTGCCACAACTCCTAAATATGCCGAAAGCGACGAGTAGAAATAATAATAGTAATATCCAAAATGGGGCACCTAATGTGGCAATAAAACCCTTCTCAGGTTCATCATAACGATAAGTATTTTGCTGATAAGGCTGATTTTCCATAGTACTTGATTTTGACGGCTCAGCAGCTTCTGCCGATGCAGAAATCTGAGCACTCGCAGTATCTATTGCAGAAACTCTACCAATTTTATCAATTGGCTCAACATTTTCAGATTTTAACACTATCGGAGTCTCTAATGGACTAAAATTTAGTGAAGGAAGAAAGGCGTAATCCTTGTGAAAATTCTGCCCTAAGTTCTTGAATTCCAGATGATTACTATCTCTTTTAAATAGCTTCCCTATGCCAAAAATCTGAACACTTCCCTTTTCTTTTAATTTATATTTTAAATTCTTCACATATGTCTGAAGTAGCCTATCAGCTTTCTCAATACTGACATGAAGCTGATTTGCTAAGAATACGACAAATTGGGTATCATCAGAGGCCTGCTGGTCAAATCTGATCGATTTATATGGCGGATGGATCCCGTGATCATTGTGAATGAAGACATCATTGTCTAATATCAGGTAGAAGGATCCGATGTCTCCAATGGAGACTGCATCATTCTTAATAAGAAAGTTGGCGATGCATTTTGAAATATCTAATTGCATACCTTTGACATTAGAAGGGCAAAGTAAGTAAAAACAAACTAGTTAATAGATGAACTTATTTAAAAATTATAATTGATCTTTACAGGTAAAGCATTGACAGTCAGCTACTTTAACATTTTATCATCATATGCTGACTATAGAATATATATAACCGACTTAAACATAATCCTTAAGCAATTCTTATAATACTATGCCATTGAAAAGACAGATATCAGACAAACTCTTTGAAGAAGCAAAAAATTATTTTCCTGGTGGTGTGAATTCACCTGTGAGAGCATTCAAGTCAGTAGAAGGCTCACCGCTCTTCATTCATAAAGGCGACAAAGATCGTATCTATGATGAAGATGGTAATGAATTCATAGACTATTGCTGCTCATGGGGACCACTGATCCATGGTCATAATCATCCTGCCATCAGAGAGGCTGTGCAAGATGCGATCCAGAATGGTCTATCTTTTGGCACGCCGACGAGAAGCGGAGTGAAGATCGGGAAGCTGATTACAGAAAATCACAGATATTTAGAGAAAGTCAGATTCGTCTGCTCAGGTACAGAGGCTGTCATGTCAGCCGTTAGGTTAGCAAGAGGCTATACTGGTAGAACTAAAATACTGAAATTCGAAGGCTGCTATCATGGTCATGTGGACAGTCTCATGGTAAAAGCTGGATCTGGATTAGCCACATTTGGCATCTCTACTTCTGCAGGAATTCCAGAAGCTTTAGCAAAGGAGACTTTAGTATTGCCTCTCAATGATTTGGCTGGTGTCGAAAGAATATTAGCGGAACACCACGAAGAGCTGGCTTGCATCATCATAGAGCCAATCCCAGCTAATAATGGACTACTACTTCAAGATCAATCTTTCTTGGTGTGGCTGCGCAAGCTATGCGATGAGTATGAGGTCCTGTTGATATTCGATGAAGTGATCTCTGGATTCAGAGTTGGATTTGAAGGTGCTGCGGGATATTACGCTGTTGAGCCAGATTTAATCACTTTCGGTAAGATATTAGGTGGTGGTATGCCAGTGGGTGCGTTTGGCGGTAAGGCTGAAATCATGAATCATGTCGCTCCCTTGGGACCAGTCTATCAGGCAGGCACTCTCTCGGCTAATCCTGTTGCCATAGCTGCGGGGATAGCCTCATTGGAGCTCTGCTTAGCAGAAGGGTTCTATGAGAACTTACAGCTGAAGACAGCGGACTTTGTCAGCCAGATCACTGATCATACGCATGCAAAGGGCTATGACTTTTCTATGCAGCATATTGGATCTATCTTCTGGATCAACTTCGGAAAGCATCGAGTGATGACCTCAGATCAGATCAATCCGAAAGTCAATGATTTATTCAAAGTATTGCATTTAGAATTACTCCAGAAAGGAATTTACTTAGGGCCTTCAGGATATGAAGTAGGATTTATTTCTAATGCGCATAGCGATGAATCATTAGAGAGGACCATCAAAGCCATGTGTGAAAGTATAGATACATTATACAGCTAAAATGAATATCTCTCGCATCAGACTGATCTCATATATCATCATGACTTACATGCTACTGGCATTAGCATGGTGGACACTTCTGCTGTATAATAAGAATGAAGATGCCCATCAATTTCAGATGCAATATATGACAGCTGAAGGCATCACGACCGATCGATCACAAATCATCAGTAAGTATCAGCGACAGCGATACATGATTATTGGAGAGGGACTTGTATTTGCACTATCACTGATCACAGGACTATGGATCATCAATCGGGCAGCTCAGAAAGAACTTGCCATAGCTGAGATGAAAAATAATTTTTTAGTATCTGTCACCCATGAATTAAAGTCCCCTTTGGCTTCTATTAAGATGGTCTTAGAGACTTTGCTCAATAAATCACAGCTCACATCAGCTCAGCGAAATAAGGTCAGTCAAAATGCACTGAAAGATACCAATCGATTAGAGTCAATGGTGAATAAACTACTGATGACGGCTAAGATCGAAGAGGACTACGTATACAATTTTGAAACCGTCCAGCTCAAATACTTTTTATCCTACATCATCCATAACTTTCCACTGAATAAAGAGATCAGAAATATCTCTTTGGACTGCCCTCCAGAACTCTCAGTAGAGATCGATCAAGAATCTATGAAGTCAGTGGTCTATAATCTCATTGAGAATGCTCTAAAGTATAGCAATCAAAATGACGTCATCGCCTTCAAAGTAGAAGATGAAGGAGAGAAATTCAGCTTATCATGTATAGATAATGGGCCAGGTATCAGCGCTGCTGAAAAGACTAAAGTCATCAATAAGTTCTACAGGATAGGCAACGAAGAATTTAGAAAAACAGAAGGTTCAGGCTTAGGTCTCTTTATCGTCAATACCATCGTCAAGGCACATCAGGGTATTTTAAGAATACTTGATAATGATCCTACAGGAGCGATCTTTACCGTCATTTTGCCCAAACACCAAAAGCTGATCTCGACATGAGAATACTATTGGTAGAAGATGAAATAAACATTAAAGATGTCGTCACGCTCAATCTGGAGCTGGAGAACTATGAAGTCGTCTCTACAGAAAGTGGAAAAGAAGCTTTGCAATTATTCGATAATCAGCACTTTGATCTCATCATACTGGATGTTATGCTACCAGACATCAGCGGCTTACAAGTCTGTGAAGTCATCCGACTCAAAAATAAAAAAATCCCAGTCATCATCGTTTCAGCTAAAGATACTTCCTCCGATAGAATCACTGGACTTAAGTATGGCGCAGATGATTACCTGGTGAAACCCTTCAATCTTGAAGAACTACTCATCAGAGTAGACAAGCTCATCAGCAGAGCACAGCCCGTCAATACCGAGATAGTAAATGAATACCACTTTGGAGATAACTATGTCAATCTGATCAGCTACGCTGCAAAAGGCGTACAAGGAGAATTCCAACTCACCAAACGAGAAGCCCTACTACTCAAGCTTTTTCTCGAACGAAAAAATGAAGTCCTCTCTCGACAACAAATCCTTCAAGTCGTCTGGGGCTATGATGTCTACCCTTCTACCAGAACCATTGATAACTTTGTACTGTCACTTCGTAAGTACTTTGAAGTAAATCCAAGAGAGCCTCAATTTTTTCATTCTGTGAGAGGTGTGGGGTATCAGTTTACTGGGTGATATAGAATTCTATCATCCAGTTAGCTTTCTTCCTTTTACACATGAGACACATCCAAAAAAGTATTTGTCCATTACAAATAGAAAATGCTTATAACACAAACTTAGCAACTCCATTCTCACAAGTCACTTCACCAGGAGGAGTTTCCACAGAACAGTCACTGTTCACTCCCCACTTCATATTAAATTCCCTTTGTTTTTCACTATAATCCGACACCTGAGCAAGAAACTGATCTACATCAATATTCAATGAGTATGCGATATATCCAGTCGGGCCTCCACAAGCCTTACTTCCAATAGCCGTAAATGAAACCTCTGTAGAATCTGTACATGGCTCGCTTATCGCAGTGGCCTGAATTTCTGAAAGTGTTTCTTTTAAGGCCTGAGCTTCTTCCTCTTGAGTCAGCTCACTATCCGAGCTACAAGAAGTTATACCTATCAAAATAAATAAGGCAAGTAATCCTAAAAATTTCATAATCATCATTTTGTATACAAACGAGCAATTCGTTCATTTCATTGGAGTAAATAACCTAATTTAAATTGTTAATAAATCAATTAACTCAATCTTCTCATACCCGTCTTAGTCGCAGCTATAGTCCCAAGTGTCGGAGCCATAAACATCCCAACGACAGGAATCATTAATAACAATAAAAAAGCTACACCATTCCCTATGGCCAGCCACCGATTATCCCTTACAAATCTCGCAGAGCCAGCGACGCGATAATGTCGCTCCAATAGATAGTCCATATTCCCAAAACCCGCATAATAAGCTTGCACTGAAAACAACAGGACTGGTGCTACTATGGTGGTTAGTGGAAATAGACCTATGATGATTATAACAAGCGTGAAAAATAGTTCTCTCGAAAGATTTCTTGTGGCGATGCGCAAGCCCCGAATTATATCTGATATCGCGCCTGAAAGTGTAAAGCCTTGCTTGGCGTATTCTTGATTATCCTTGGACTCTATCGCTTCTGAGATGAGACTCATAAATGGTGAGACCACCACCATCACAACATATTTAAACAGCAGAAGTGCAATAGATATCAATAATGCAGCAACGATATAGTCAGATGCTGTATCAATGATCGACTTCCCAAAATCCCATTTATAAAACCCAACTAACCAGTCAGCAAGTCGATAAGATAGTGACAGGCATCCCTTGACGATGAGAGTGCCAATGCTTAGGCTGACCAATCCACTCATAATAACATACTTCCAGAGCTTATACTTGCCGATATCCCCTATCGCAGAAAAGTATGCAGTGAATCCTTGGACAAAGTCTCTGATCATATCAGCTTTAATTATTGTTCATCTTATTCAAGATTCTCTTTTGGGTATCATTATAGTTTTTGTCACTCGGCTTATACCTAAGAGCTTGATCTACATATGATTTTGCTTCTGGATATCTCTTCAGATTCTCTAATGCTAAGGCACCATAATAGTGTGCATTAGGATCTTCTGGTTTCATACGCAAGTATCGATCTACATCTACGAGAGTCTCTTCATATTGCTTGGAGTATAGATAGGTCACTGATCGATTCAAATAGCTGCTCGCCTTACCAGGACCATACTTGATCGCCTGTGTATAACTCTCTGCTGACTTAAGATAATCTTTCATTGTAAAATGATATGCCCCCATATTAGCATGACCTTCTATATATTCTGGATCTTTTTCAAGACTCATTTTATAATCTTTCAGAGCTTTATCATATTGTTTTAGATTAAAGTATACATTTCCTCGATTGTTATAAGCATCTGGATCCTCTGGGTCAAGTGCCAGTGCAGCATTCAGATAATTTAAGGCCTTATCATATGACTTTAAGTTTCGGTGAATCAGTCCTATTTTTAGTTTAGTATCGTAGTGATCATCACTAATTTTGTCCGCTGCCTCAAAGTCGATCAGTGCTTGCTCGAATTCTTGCTTCCTCATATGATAACTCCCTCTTCCTCTGAGTGCAAAGGTAGAGCCTGGAAATTTCTTGAGTACTGTCGTCCATAATACTTGTCCATCCTTCCATGTTTTCGTCTGCTGATAAGACTTCACTGAGAGGTAGGCTATCCACAGTCCGATACCACAAAGCACTGGAAGTTTCAAAGATGAAAACTTAGCACCCTTCTTTAATAAATAAGTGTGAATGGCATAAAGAAGAATAACAATTAATCCAACATAAGACACATATGTATATCTGTCAGAGACCAGCGAAGGTCCGACTTGAATAAACTGAAGCGTCAATATAATATTAGCAAAGTAAAAGCCGATTCCGAATAAGATCCACTTATACTTTCGGGTAAAAAAGATAATTGCTAGCAAAGCTATAAATGCCAGTGGTGCAAAACTGATAAACCAAGGAATGCCTTCCGCTTTAGGATACGGATGGAAAGTCGCAAGCTCTATGGGCAGTAAGAAATTCAGAATGTAATACACAGATCCATACGAGCCAAACATGATTTTCTGAATGAAAGTATATTTAGATAAATCACCGACAGCTTCTGTCTGGATAGATATGGTAATGAGGCCAAAAATCACGGATAGAATAAAGAATGGCGCTTTCTTCAGCTGCTTCATGATATCAAAGGAATCATCTAACAGATAGTCAATCAGGACCAGTATAACTGGCAAAATGACGGCTGAAGGCTTAGACAATAAGGACGCTATAAAATATAAATAGACTGGTAACAAAGACTTCCGACTACCCTGCTTATGTTTGATATAATGATTAAGTCCCAATAGATAAAACATGGTAAAAAGAACATCCTTACGCTCCGATATCCAAGCCACTGACTCCACATGCATGGGATGAATCGCAAAGATCAATGCACCAATGGAGGCTAATAATACATGCTGCTTACCAAAGAGCAATCTAAAAAACTGCCACAGTAAAAATGTATTGAGGAGATGAAAAAGCAAATTCGTCCAGTGATAGCTAGAAGCATCCATGCCTGTCATAGCAAAATTAGCCATCAAGGTTATAAATGTAAATGGATGATAGTTAGAAGCTATACCATCGGGATAATTAGGGTGTATCCCTGAAAGAAATATAGTCGTTATATTATCTCCGCTCACTTCTTGGATGTATGGATTCTCTGTCACATAGTCTTGATCATCCCAATTCACAAAATCAGCATCCTTGATCGGTATATAACATAAGACTGTGATCAATAGAACAATACCAATGTAGGCCCATGAAGGGATTTTACTCATTGGGAGATCTCCTGTAGGTGTCTTTGCGGCTTTTAAGCTTATGCTTTTTCTATTCTTTTTGGAAGATTTATATTTAGTCATAGCTTACATAGCAGTTTATATGTATTGTGAGAATACAATGCCAAATCAAAACTAAAGCTTAACTAATAAAAATTGGGACTATGCTGTCTTTTTCTTTCGGCGTGTCTTAAAGAATTCTACGATCTCTTTCTCCTTTAAAAATCCAAGGTCAAGGAATGTCGTTTTGACGAATTTTTTTACATCCTGATAATCCTTACCTCTCTTATCTGGGTAATGCTTTATTAGCTTCTTGACGTAAGCTAAGCTGACAGTTTTTATATCTTGATTAAACTTCTCGTTAGAGAAGACATTCATGTAGCTTATGATAGTCTTGTAGATGTCGAAAAAACCTTCATACTCGGACTCTTGTAAGTTCCCAATGAAGGTGCTGATGTAGTTCTTGATAATATTTCTAATACACTTGTTCTGCATGGACAAACCCTCATGCTGATCGTAGTATGCTTTTACTTTTTCGATTACTTCGTCATTCACATATCCTTTGGAGTGAATTTCTTTAGTCAGATTAAAGTACTTAGATATCTCATCATTTTTATTGAGGTCTATGACGCTACTGATTGCAGCCTCCTCTTCCCCTGTGTATAGCATTGATGGGTCAGTCTGAAACTTGTTCAGGTAGTGGAAAAACTTATCCTGACCATCAGGTGCACTCCTGAATTCTTCAAACCTATTTTTAGCATTGGCATTCACTGACTGATCAGCAGTCATATACATCAGAATCACCATGACCAACTCAAAAAATTCAGTCTCCTTAGCAAAAGAATCATTAGTCAGTAATTCTTTAATGTAAGGGTATAAGCTTTCGTTATTCTCTTTCTGCTTTGATCGATAGACAAAGAAATTCTTTAGGCCCTTACTTAATATTTTCAGTTCTCCGACGGTATTTGGAAAGTCCGCTGATAGATAATTATAATTTTGAAACTGCTTTAAGTATCTGACATAAGCCGTATTGCGATCTCTGATGTCTCTAAATTTATCAGATCTGAGAGATTCCAGAAAAGCTACTACTTTCTTATTATTGATTGTAGCTAATAGATTAGTAATCCATATATCACTACTCAGAGCAAATCCAACTTGAATCGTCTGCCCGATTCGAGTTCTGATACTATCAAAATTGGCTGAGTTACATATGGCTTCAAGGATCTTTCTGAAATGATCCTGAGGCATGATGTATTTAAAATTATCATTGACCTGTCCTCTGACGACTGCATACCCTAATACTCTCGGTAAATAAAGACCTTCAAAATCTGTATGTAGTAATTTCTCTTCGAATAATTCTAACTGTAGTGGATGAGACTTGGCTACATCTAAATGGACGGCGTCTATCTGAGGCTCAAACTCTAATTGCAACTCTTTAAATATCTCATCATCTTCTTCGTCTAAGTATCTGGTAAGTATCTCTGATTCTTGAATCTTAGTCTTAATCTGATCTAATCGATCGATGTATACCTTCTGCAATTCTTCCATGATGTTAGATTAAAGAGTATTTAAAAAAGTCGAACGTAAAAACGTCTGATCTAAGTATATAAACCTTAATGAACAGTAAGCTACTATTCTTCTTCGGCTGCTGCTGGAGCTGGTGCTACAGGCGCTGCTGTTTCTTTAGTTTCTACTTTGGTTTCTTCCACTACAGGTGCTGCTGCTTCGACTACTGGAGCCACTGCTTCGACTTCAGGTGCTGCTGCTTCGACTTTAGGTGCCGCTGCTTCGACTTCAGGTGCTGCTGCTTCGACTTTAGGTGCCGCTGCTTCTGCTTTAGGTGCTGCTGCTTCCACTACAGGTGCTGCCGCTTCTGCTACTGGAGCTGCATCTTCGGACACATCTGCATTCTGAAATGCTGCCGCTGCTTCGACTGCCGGTGCATCATCAGTTACATCTACATTCTGAAACTGCTCAGCTGCCTCATCCGCACTATCTTGCTCTATAGCTGCTATTGCTTTAGGTGAACCAGACACTGCTGATAAAAATTCAGCTCTCTTTATTTTACCTTCTTCAATACGCTGAGAGATCTTAGATTCTTTAGCTTCGATCCAATCTTGGTACATCTGATCTGCTTTATCCTGTTCTAATGCTCCTTTAGCGACACCCCTTGCAAGATGTTTTCTGTAAAGTACACCTTTGAATCTGAGGATGGCTCTCGCTGTATCCGAAGGCTGTGCACCTTTCATTAACCATTCGAAAGCTTTGTCTCTATCGAGCTCTATGGTAGCTGGAGAAGTTAGAGGATTATATTTACCGATATTCTCGATGAATTTACCATCTCTTGGAGATCTGGCATCGGCCACTATAATGTGGTAAAACGGAGCTTTTCTTCGCCCTCTTCTGGCAAGTCTTATTTTTACTGACATTCTGCTAAATATTTATTTGGTTTAACCATACCCTGTTACATCAATCATTGATCGCAAGGCTTAAGCGGCGCAAAAATAGATTCTTTTTCTTAATAATCCACGATATAATATGAATTTATAAGATTTAATCAACTTCTGTTGCTATGTACCCATCAGAAGCGGCGCTTTACAGGATAGAATCCGACTTAACAGCGAGAAAGTCAAATGAATAATTGTGCATCTTAGAGCCTAAGTGCATGGTGTCATTCTGTAATGAGATGATTCTGTATTGATTCTCTTTGTCGCCAAACTGCGTGATATTATTATCGTTAAGCTCAAAATTAAAATCTTGTGGTTCACCATATATATTGGTGGAAAGGACTTGCTGAGGGCTGAAGGTGAAGTAAGCATCTTTCAAGGTAGATGTCAGTTTTCCATTGCGCTTAGCCGCTATAACTTCCCAATGACCTTGGACATCACTGGATTCAATCATATTTTCTTCCTTACACGAGTAGACTGAAAATAGAATTATACCACTTAAAAAAATACATATAGATTGCTGAACAGAATTCATCACAAAGTCAAGAACGTATCTAATGGAGAATTAGTTTTATCTATGATGTGCAATTTTTGCATATCTAATGACGACCTATAGCGATCGTGTGAATAGACTTAAAAAGGAGAATTATTTCAAAGTTCTTTCTTTGATCTTAGCTTTTTTACCTACTAATTCTCTAAGGTAGTATAGCTTAGCTCTTCGGACTTTACCTTTTTTATTCACTTTTATCTCTGTAATAGCTGGAGAAGAAAGTGGAAAAATTCTTTCTACACCCACATTACCAGATATTTTTCTGACTGTGAATGTTTTAGTTGCTCCCGTACCTTTCACTTGGATGACGTCACCTCTGAAGACCTGAATTCTTTCTTTGGCTCCCTCTACGATCTTATAGCTCACTGAGATATTATCTCCTGATCTAAATGATGGCAGCTCAGTTTTCTGAGATAATTGCTCTTGTACAAATTTGATGGCATCCATGGTTACTATGGTTATATTCTAAAATGGCTGCAAAGATAATATTATAAAAGATAATAAAACAAGTAAAATGGAAAATGTTATCGAATCATCAAAACTGTGCCTGCCTGCTCACGGCTTTCTACATCTAATCCTACACTCACTTCATAGCTTACCTTCCATATATATACACCACCGGGCAGTGAAGATCCAGCATTATTCTTAGTTCCATCCCAGCCTATATCAAGTTCTGACGACTGAAAGATCCGCTGACCCCAGCGGTCCCACACGGTCAGGTCGTAAGATATAAAGCTATTAAACTCGCTGTATGGCTTGAATATATCATTATTACCATCGAAGGGCTTAAATGCATTAGGGAAAATCGGATCTCCCGATGCGCTGACGATCACAGTGACCACAGCTGTATCAATACAATTATTAATGGCAGAAGTCGCGATTAAAGATATATCAAATAGACCGACAGCATCGTAGACATGGGATTCATTAGCCTGCATACTGGTCGGACTTTCATCTCCAAAGTCCCATTCGAATGATGTATTGCTGTCTACATCTGATAAATTAGTGAGCGTCACTTGATCACGAGGGTTGGTGACTGGATTAGGATCTGCTGTAAATCTGGCATCAGGTCCATCCAAAATTATAATATCACCATCGAGCATATAATCTTCCTGACAATCGTCGGTGGCTTTGACATTGACACTGACGATATAAGTCCCCGGATCTGTGTATAAATGGCTTGGAGAAGTTTCAGAAGAAGTCCCTCCATCGTCAAAGTCCCAAGTCAATTCAAAAGGGTGCGGATCCATCAATGATAAATTATCAAACATGATAAGTGTTGAATCACAGCCACCATCTTTATCAGGAACAGCTTCGATATCATCAGGCAGCGGAAAATACCTAACGGATTTAGTCAAAGAATCTCTACAAACATCACGAGTCATCGTCAACATAATATCATATTCACCTGCTGCTGTATAATTCACTTCCATCGGATCTCTGACAGCAGAGGTGTCCCCATCTCCAAAGTCCCAATTAAAATCGAAAGCATTAGAGCCAATCGAAGTATTAGTTATGATAATCGGTCGATCTTCACATACTGCCTGATCAGTTACATCAAAGTCTACATCAAAGCTTTCGGAAATGACAATATTCTGTGAGCAGAAGGTCTCACAGGCTTCTCCGGGATTGATGGTAAGCATGATCACATATGCCCCCTCTCCAGGAAATGTGACACGCGGTTCCCATTCATCTGTGATGATCATAGGTGGAATACCATTATTCAGGTCTACTTCCCATCTATAAGTTACATCGTCTTCATCAGCATCTGTAAAATTGCGCAAGCGCACTTCTACTTCTCCGCAAGAGTCAAATGGCCGTTTGATAAACGTAGAATCTGTACACTCTTCTCTTGCTTCTACCTGGGTTATACCAGGATTCTTAGCAGAGATGCCAGCAGGTGCAGCTTGTATGGGAGGACAGTTGACCACATTAATGAGGTAGTCTCTTTTGATTTCTCCTATTTTCTCTTCTATTCCCGTAGTAGGATTATTCCTAAATTCTGATACACAAATGGCAAATGTATAGACGCCTGGCATAGCGCCTTCTCCACTGATGATTCCTGAAGCAGGGTCTATGGTAAATGGTATTATACCTGGAATGGGTCGATCAAAACTATATGTGGGTTCGATGAAATCTGCAACACGAAATTCATTTGGTCCGCAGAATTCTGGGTTAGGAAATGAGCCTTCGCAATCATCTTCCGCAAACATATTCTTCGTACCACCTGCAGAGATAATTTCACAAAATTGATATTCAAGTCGGTCACCCTCAGCGTCCATAGCTGAGAAATTTAAATCTTGTGGATATACAGAACACATAATATTAGCTGGATCCAAATCAAAAACAGGACTTGCATTAACCACTCTTTGTTGCGCTGGTGTTAACGTAAATTCAAATGAGGTCCCTACTTCTCCAGGCGCGACAATATTAATAATAGATTCCGTCTTACAGCATCGCTGATAAGTAAATCGGTAATCAGTATCTAATATATCTAACCTGAGTCCCTCTATAGTGTAACTAGATCTATCGGCAGCTACAGTCTCAGGACGTTCTATATTAAAGCAGTTACTTTCTGGAATATTGAGTAGAATATCATTCGGAATATCCACTCCTATCCTTTCAGTCCTTAAATAATCCCAAGACCCTGAATTATTTTCAAATATGCCTAACTCAATAGTGTTATCTAAGTTTACTAATCGGGCATCTCCGTCTTGATACAAGTCTCTATAAAGCTTAATCTTAATATCTATAACAAATCTCATATTGATCAGATCCACGCTCACGACCTCATAAGTCACATCGCCGCCTATAATATGATCAGCTCTCATCTGAAAGCTCAGCAATACAAAAACTGAAATAAAAATATATTTGATCAATGTCATTTATTTAAAAAATTGAAACACTTCTATTGGCTAATAATTTATCAGTCAATAATTATCTCGATGGCGTTTCCTCTATAGAATTCATAGATATTCCATTATTCTAATAGCAAGACTGTCCCTCTTATTAAATCCTTCTCTCCTCTCACATTGAAATATCGAGCTAAGTATACATATACACCACCTGGCAATAATTCTCCAGCGTTATACTTACGACCATTCCATCCCTCATCTAAGATTTCAGACTCAAAGACTTTCTCGCCCCATCTAGACCAGACCGTCAGTTCATACTCTCCAAAGCCTTCGATCTCACTGATCGCAAAGAATTCATCGTTTTCTCCATCTCCGTTAGGCGTAAAAGCATTTGGAAAAATCGGATCGATTGGAGGAAATACATCTACTAGTTGCTTTAGCGTGTCAGTACAAGAGCCATTATCCTGGAATACCACAAGGCTGACTTCATACTGTCCTACTTCTGCATATAAATGACGAGGACTGACTTCTGAAGAGCGATTACCATCCCCAAAATCCCACTGAAAACTCTGCCCTCCTTCAGACTGGTTGCTGAAGACTACTGGCTGATCTAATCTTTCGACCAGCGTAGGTGAAAAATCAAACTGAGCATCTGGAGCATCTAATACTCTGATGTAATTATTAAAAGTTCGCTCAGACTCGCATCCACTGGGTGACATGATCCTGATGGTCACATCAAATGTCCCTTCGTCCTCAAATACGTGAGTCGGGCTGATCTCATCAGCCTCCCCTCCATCTCCAAAATCCCACTCTACGACATAGCCATCATCCAGCGGCATAGATAAGTTATCAAATGTAATCGTAGCAGGCTGACACCCTAAGAACTGTGTTGGCTCTATGATTAGATTAGTCGGCAGAGGAAAATATTCGACCTCTTGGACGAATGAATCTCTACATTCTTGATTGCTGATTAATAACTCTACTTCTCTTCGGCCAGCCTGCGTATATTGATAGTTGGGTCTTGAGATAGATCGATCCACATTAAAGATACCTGAGCTAGAATTTCCATCTCCCCAATTCCATGTAAAGTTAAAAGCGTCATTCGGGAGAGTAGACTCACTGGCATCGAATCTAAATGGAGCCTCCACACATACATCACCTCCTACGACATCAAACTTTGCTTCAAATTCTGGAGTCACATCTATAATTGTCACACAAGATGTTTCGCAAATCGTATTAGGATTTATAATCAGCTCTGACCAATAGACCCCAATACCTGGAAATTCTATTTCAGGTTCCCATTCATCCGTGACCCTAATCGTATCTCCTGCAGAAATTACAAAAGACCATTGGTAGCTTACAACATCTTCATCTGCCAAAGTGAGATTTTCCATTTGGATCAGTGTCGCACCGCACGAATTGCTATCTGAAATTTTTCCCTGTTGGCAGTCCGCCGCTAATGAATCCAAATCAATAACTCGACCTTCGACATTTGGCAAAGATTGTACTGGGGGACAGATAGTCACAGTGAACTGAAAGTCCCTTCTGATCTCTCCTATCAAGATCCCATCACGCCATTCCTCTACGCATACTGCTAATACAAATAAGCCATTTCGACTAGGTGTGCCTGTGATGATCCCTGTCGCCTCATCTAAGGTCAATCCCGGGATGGGTTCATTCATCGAAGTCAAAAATCTTACAATACCATAATCATCTGGGCTACATCTTTCAGGCGATGGCACGACTCCATCACAGTCTCCACCACACGTGGGGTTACTTGGAGGGCATGGATTATCTGGTGATCCTCGTGTACCACCTACTGAGATAGGGCTGCAAAACTTATATGATATGCTATCACGCTTAGATGTCAATGTGCTAGTGTCTGCATCAGTTACTGAAAAATCAAGCTCTACAGGAAAGCCATTGCAGATTAAAATATCTGGTTGATCATTCCAGTCGGGACTATTATTACACGCTGCCTGTGATTCTGGTGTGATCTCTACTGATATGACTGCACCCGTCCGTCCAGAATTCGGGATATTAGACACTGAATTATTACGACAACATCTCTGGTATGAGATAAAGTAATTTTCAGTAATCTTATCTAATGTGATCTGTGTGCTATAGACAGCCTGATCAGTGATGACATTTCCAGGATCTCTGAAGCAAGGATTTACTGGGACTGGAATGACTCGCACTAATGAGGGGTCTAACTGCACTTCTATAGACTCTACTAATCTCCAACTTCCTGGAGCACCCCTAAATATCCCTAAGACAAGATTAGTATCATATCCTGAAGGATCTCCTCTTCCACCTTGAAAAGCATCTCTGTAAATATTTAATGTAATATCCACTGTAAATTCATCATCACTACTGCCTACACAATCATAGATCATATCACCTCCGACTATATGTCGCGCAGTCAGCTGAATAGCTGAGAAAATAGTCATGAAAAGTATAAGACTAAAAGCAATAAATAATCGAGGTCCGCTCAAATAAAAATGATTCAACAGATGTATAATCTTTGGTAAACTATTAACGTTCGTATGATCTGCTATGTTGCGTGTCATAACTAACCTTCATGAGCTTTATAGACCCAATTAAGGATATAGTCAATGTACTAAGAAATGATGGTGTGATCCTCTACCCGACTGACACTGTATGGGGCATAGGTTGTAGTATCTTCAGTATCTCAGGTGCTGAAAAGATCTATGATATCAAGCAGCGAGACCGATCAAAGCCGCTCCTCATACTCGTGGATAGCATCGAGATGCTTAAAAAGTATATTTCGGATATACATCCCAGAATAGAGACTTTACTTGTCTATCATAAACAACCACTAACCATCATCTATCGAGCTAACAATAGGCTGCCTGCACATCTATTATGTGGCAATCAAACTATAGGAATCAGAGTGGTACAAGATGAATTTTGTAAGTCATTGATTAATCTCTTAGGCCACCCGATCACATCTACCTCTGCTAATCTGGCTAATCAACTCACCCCTGAATCCTACTGTGCTATACCTGATGAAGTCAAAAACCAATCGGATTATGTCGTACATTACAGGCGTCAGGACAATCGAAAATCAGACCCTTCAGTCATAGCCAGATTTGATCAAAACGGTAATTTAATTGTTCTTCGGAGATGACTGATTTGTCGCTTTAGCTAATAGGTTTTTGTCCTTGATCATTTTAATCGCTTCTATGATATGATCATCAAATGAGGCACTGTGCTTGATCGCCTGCTCTTCTCCTCCTACGATTTTGAAAGTTTGAAATTTAATCACTTCAGCTATTTGCATCATGCACGGATTAGTAGGATTTATTTTATTTAAATCATACATCAGTGAGTCCATCGAAGCCATTTCTTCCTCTATCGCTAAAGCTTGTACAGCGCTCATATCTTGTTCATTTTCAGCTTGTAGCAAGTTATTCTTATCTAATATAAGATAAGCTAGCTCGACTGATTCATTATTTGAAAGACTAGGGCAATCTGTGTTTTTATTGATCAAAATATCAGGGACGATACCGCTGTGATTAGGTAGAGATCTGCGGTTAACATATGATTTATAATCTATCGAATCCGCTATGTCTTCCTGAAGAACTGACTTATCATATGGTCTCTGTATACTTCTACCAGTGGGGGTAAAGTATCGTGCTACCGTCAGCCTTAAAGCGCCTCCATTTTTCAAGTTGTATTGTTCCTGTACCAGCCCTTTGCCAAAAGTAGTTTGACCAATGATGACGCCCCTATCCCAGTCCTGTATCGCACCTGCCATAATCTCACTACCAGATGCTGAAGATTCATTCACTAATACAGCCACCTGATTAAATTCATAAAATCGAGTACCTGTGGATTTATATTCTGACCTTCTCTTAGTACGATCCTCGGTATAGACTAAAAGCTTCTCTCTATCAGTGAATAGTAATGATAATATCTTAGCGGTCTCAGGGAGATACCCACCTGGATTACCTCTTAGGTCTAAGATCAGATGCTTAATATTCTCAGGACCAATCTCTTCCAAAGCAAAATTAAACTCCTTATAAACCTTGGCATTAAAGTGTCTAATCTTAACATAGGCAATTGAATCTTCAAACATCACCGCCGTACATGAACTAGGAAGACTGACATCATCAATGACCATATCAATGTCTATCTGTCCATTTTCACCTGCCCGCTCTACATTCATACGTATATGGTCACCTGGCTCGCCTTTGAGCGCAAGATTCAGGCTTTCTGCAGATAGCTTCTCGCCTGTGATGTCACTGCCATTAATCTCTAATACTCTATCAAATACTTGAAGGGATGACTCAGCAGCAGGACTACCTTCTATGACATTAATGATGACTAAGGTATCATTATTAGATATGGTCTCTACCCCTATTCCTTTGTAGTTGCCTGTCATTTGCTGGTTGACACCTTCTAATTGTTCTTCTGTTAAGTAGGTAGAGTGCGGGTCTAAATGGTTTAAAATCTCGAAAAGGGCTTTTTCAATAAGTACATCAGAATCAATATCATCGACATACTTCGATTCGATAAATCGTAGAACTTCTTCTATTCTTCCTGTGCCCGCTCCGATATTATTATCATCTAATTTATCGATATAAAAATTATTATCATCAGAAATAGAAATGCCCACAAATATCCCAAAAGCAATCAGAATAGAATATATCAGGGGCTGTAAGAAATTATATTTTATGTTAAAACTATGATTCATTCGCATATTTTAGATTACTTTGAACTCAGAGTACAGTCTCAATAACAAAATAGATTTGTACATCATTAATAGTTTCTAGGATTTTATGAAGAAAAGATTTGATTTAGATAAAATAGATTTACAAATATTATCTATTTTATCGAAAGATGCGAAAACATCTTACGCAGAAATTGGAAAGGCTTTGTTCGTTTCAGGAGGAACAGTCCATGTTAGGATCAGAAAAATGATGGAATACGGTATTATTAAAGGTTCTAAATTGAGCATAGATTTCGCCGTATTAGGATATGATATAATTGCGTTCATAGGTATCTATTTACACAAAAGCCAATTATATAAAGATGCAGCCTTAGCACTTGAAGATATTCCTGAAGTCATAGAATCTCATTATACGACAGGAGGATATAGCATCTTCGCTAAGATCATTTGTAAAGACACTAATCATCTGAGAGAGGTGCTTTCTGAAAAAATCCAAAAGATAGATGGAATAGAAAGGACGGAAACCTTCATATCTCTGGAAGAAGGTATCAATAGACCCCCTGAAATATACAGAACAGACCAACAGGGTAAGCACAAAAAAAAAGTTAAAGGGAAAAGTGCTTCTTAGTAGTAAGTGAAACATACTCTTTTTGCTATAGCTGAGCATGGCTTATCTGGAATGCACTGCACTCTATTAACCTTAGTTCAAGTATCACTATATTTCAAACAAACTATATCTTAATCAATTAAAACTTAGGTGCTCCGACTTTGCGAGAATCAAAGATTTAGGCTTTATTTATTATCTAAAGTAAGCTGATTATAAAGTATGTAAATACCTAAAAGAATCTCGTTTAGGCGTTTTAAACCACTGTTCCCCACTCTTTGGCTATGTGTGATCTATTTTTCCTTCAATAAAATGTCATCACGACAGACCAATTATTTCTATTGAAAATTTCCATAGATGGCTTTACAAGTAGCTATAGTTTGTCATGATTTATCTTTACATCGAGATAAATGGTCAGTATAATTGTACTAAGAATATATAAAAATCGAAAGTTAATTTCACAGCAACAAAAATATCTTCCAAAGGATAGAATTATAATATTTGCTTACTAATTAATATGAAATTCAACTCTCTTAACCTATTCTGATTATGCACCTAAATAGTGCTTCAGTAGCTTACTTCTTGAAGCTGATCTTAGTTTATTAATCGCTTTATCCTTTATCTGTCTCACCCTTTCTCTGGTCAGACCAAATTTCTCTCCGATATCTTCGAGAGACATAGGATGTTCTACACCGATACCGAAGTATAGCTTGATCACATCACACTGACGCTCCGTTAATGTATTTAGAGACCTTTCGATCTCTCTTCTGAGAGATTCAGCATATTCTAATTTATTATCTGTGCCTGGTGTCTTAGTATTTTCTAATATATCCAGAAGGCTGTTATCCTCACCATCTACGAAGGGAGCATCCATAGACACGTGCCTTGCAGCTACACCTAATGTAGTCTCTACTTCTTCAGGCGGAATTTCTAAGAGCTCAGCAAGTTCATCAGAAGAAGGTTCTCTCTCATATTCTTGCTCTAATTCTGAGAATGCACGATTGATCTTATTCAGTGAGCCTACCTTATTTAGTGGAAGTCTGACAATTCTGGATTGTTCAGCAAGTGCCTGTAGAATAGACTGTCTAATCCACCATACAGCATAAGAAATAAACTTAAACCCTCTGGTCTCATCGAATCGCTGAGCAGCTTTAATCAGTCCAAGATTTCCTTCATTGATTAAATCACTTAATGAAAGACCTTGATTCTGGTACTGCTTAGCTACTGACACCACAAATCTCAGATTAGCTTTAGTCAACTTCTCTAAGGCCTCTTGGCTACCTGCCTTTATCTCCTTGGCTAATGTAACTTCCTCCTCTGGTGTGAGGAGATCTACCTTACCTATTTCTTGTAGGTACTTCTCTAATGATTGACTTTCTCTATTGGTTATGGATTTGGTAATCTTTAACTGACGCATGTAGATCCTCGGTTCTAAAGTGTTAATAAAGCGCGAAATTACAATTATTGTTTCTAGTTATCAAGTATTACTTTTATCCTTAACTTTTGGACATATTTTGATTGATCTTAATAATTTATTAGGTATTAATTTGATTCTTTCATTATTTTGTTTTTATTGCGCGAACAACGCATAAATCAAATCATACCGTCTAATATATTTCATGAAAAGAGTTTCATTCGACATAGAATTCATTTTTAAGGCTTCACCAGCAATATTATATCAATTTTTAACCACCCCTTCCTGTCTCGTCAGGTGGTTCTGCGATGGTGTAGATATTACAGGTGATGTATTCATATTCACATGGCAAGGCGCTGATGAAGTAGCTGAGATGATAGATGATATAGAAGAAGAAAGAGTCAGATTCAAGTGGCAAGATAGTCCTGATGAAGAATACTTAGAATTCAGAATGTATAAATCTGATGTGACTAATGAGACGATCCTCGAAATCACTGACTTCTGTGATGACGATGAAGTAGGAGAACAAAAGCAATTGTGGACCACTCAGGTGAAGACACTTCGCACAGAGTGTGGAGGCTAAGCCACATAGACATTTCTTTTTATTCCAATATTTTTTAAAATCAATCGTTTTCTTGTGATAATGCATAAGACAGGGCCTCCTATGTTAGTATTTATACTGCGGGAGAAGTCTTAAAAAGGTGTAAGTGTTGGTCATACATATTATGATAAATTATAATATGTTATCTTAGACTTTTTAAGCTAATTCAATGGAGAAGACTACACTACACATACTGGCAAGCTCTTTAATCAGCGCCATCATAGCTGTTGCACTATTCTACAGCATCTACACCCCTGATACCATCATCATCAGAGAAGAGCCTAATTATACACTCGTCAAAAATGAAAAAGACTATAGACCCGTATTCTCTGAAGTAGCGACTCGCTCTACAGAATCTATTGTCTTCCTTAGAATCATCAATAAAAATAGCAATGGCACAACCAGTGAGTATAACAGCACTACAGGATCTGGTGTCATCATCAGACCTGATGGATACATAGTCACTAACTATCACCTCATAGAAAATGCAGATATCATAGAAGTGACGCTTCATGATAAGCGTGTCTTTAAAGCCAAGACGGTGGGTATAGATGAAAACACTGACCTCGGACTTTTAAAAATAGAAGTCCAGAATCTAAAGCAACTAAAATATGGGGATTCAGATTCTCTATCTATAGGAGACTGGGTATTGGCGATTGGCAATCCATTCAAACTGCAAGCATCAGTGACAGCAGGAATCGTCAGTGCTAAAGCAAGAAACTTAAATATAGCTAAGCAATACAGCATAGAATCTTATATTCAGACTGATGCCGTAGTGAATCCTGGCAACTCTGGCGGCGCACTCATCAATATGTATGGAGAACTGATCGGAATTAATACTGCCATTCTATCCAATAGTGGAAAATACGAAGGCTTTTCATTTGCTATCCCGTCTAATATCGTCTCTAAAGTCGTGGGAGATCTTGTAGAATATGGATCTGTACAGCGGGCATGGCTGGGAGTCGGCATTGCTGATGTGGATGATGATATAGCGAAGTCCCTAAGTCTTGAGAATATCCAAGGTGTCATTATAAAATCAGTATCGCGTGGAAGTGCCGCTCAAAAAGCATCCCTTGTAAAGGGAGATGTCATCACCAGTCTCAATGGCTTTACGACTAATTCTATCGCAGAGTTTAATGGCATATTAGCCAGATTCAGACCAGGCGAATATCTATCTGTAGAATACATACATGAAGGAGAGCCGCTTAAAAAAGACATTATACTGCGCAATCACCTGAATACGACCGAGCTACTACCCATCAGAAAAGATGAAGCGTTAAAATCACTCGGATTCGAACTGAGGGATCTGAGCTCCCATGAAAAATATAAATACAACATAGCAGGAGTAAAAGTGATAAGCATCTATAAAAATAGCTTAGTGGACAAAGCCAATATGGAACCTAATTACATCATTACTTCCATAAATAGACTAAAGTTTACTGATGTCAATACACTCATTTCTTATCTGGATTCAGAACCATCAGAATTGGATTTTGAAGGATTCTATCCTGAATACCCAGGGAATTATCCCTATAAAATTTCAAGGTAAATAGAAGTCAATCTATAGGAATTACATTTCTCTAGCTTACATTTGTTATATGCTGAAAATAGACTTACAACAAAGTAAAAATGAGGACTCCTATCTACTGAAGCTGTCTACGCTAGATCGTACCAAGGAAAAAATTCACTTAGGAGGTGGTCGATCTAAAATAAAGAAGCAGCACTCCAAAGGAAAATTAACGGCTCGTGAAAGAATTGAATATCTCATAGACGATAGTAGTGAATTCTTAGAAATTGGCACATTCGCAGGTCACCAGATGTATCAGGAACATGGCGGGTGTCCTTCAGCTGGAGTGGTCACTGGCATAGCGAAAGTCTCAGGCGTCCTATCCATGATCGTCGCTAATGATGCCACGGTAAAAGCGGGTGCATGGTTTCCGATCACAGGTAAGAAGAATCTACGAGCTCAAGAGATAGCGATGGAAAATAGGCTTCCACTGATCTACTTAGTAGATTCAGCAGGTGTCTACTTACCGATGCAGGATGAAATATTTCCTGATAAAGAACACTTTGGAAGAATATTTAGAAATAATGCCGTGATATCATCCATGGGAATACCTCAGATATCAGCCATCATGGGCAGCTGTGTGGCTGGAGGAGCCTATCTACCCATCATGTCTGATGAGTCTATCATCGTAGAAGGCACAGGATCAATATTCTTAGCTGGACCATATCTTGTAAAAGCGGCTATTGGTGAAGAAGTCGACAAAGAGACATTAGGCGGCGCACATACTCAGACTAACATCTCAGGAGTGACAGACTACATCGCTAAAGATGATAAAGAATGCTTGGATCTTATAAAAAAATTGATCAGTCAAAAAAAAGATGCACCTCAGATAGGTCTTAATCGAATCAAGTCAGTCGAAACTCAGTATGAAGTCAAAGATATCATAGGTGCATATCCAAATGATATGACTAAGCCATATGACTCGGTAAAGCTATTACAGCATATAGTGGATAAAAGCAGCCTTACATTCTACAAAGAAGGGTATGGGCAGACTATGATTTGTGCCTATGCTAGAATAGATGGATGGAGCGTCGGCATCGTCATGAATAATAGAGAGATCAGTAAATCAGCAAAGGGAGAGATCAAGATCGGTGGCGTCATTTATTCTGATGCAGCGGATAAGGCTACACGATTTATTCTCAACTGTAATCAAAAGAAAATACCACTTATCTTTTTTCACGATGTAACAGGATTCATGGTTGGTAAAAATTCTGAACATGGAGGCATCATAAAGGATGGAGCTAAAATGGTGAATGCAGTCGCTAATTCTACTGTACCTAAACTAAGCTTCGTGATAGGCAATTCCTATGGCGCTGGTAATTATGCGATGTGTGGAAAGGCTTATGACCCACGATTCATTTTCGCTTGGCCCACTGCTAAGATCTCTGTGATGGGTGGAGCTCAAGCAGCTAAAGTCTTAGCCCAAATCCAAAGCAGCTCGATGAAAGCGAAAGGAGAAAAAATATCTGAAGAAGATGAGGAAGCTATGATCGCCTCTATTAAAGAAAGATACGATGAGCAGACTTCTGCATACTACGCTGCTGCACGACTCTGGGTAGATGACATCATAGACCCGAGAGATACCCGAGATGTCATATCTAAAAGTCTTCAAGCCTGTAATTTTGCTCCAATTCAAGATTTCAATGTTGGTGTCATTCAATCGTAATGGAGATTAGGGTATAATCAATCTGATACCATAAAATCCATTTTAGTATTAAAAGTGTATGGCTTTGATTTCTACACAGTTCCCCTTTTTAATGTGAATACAAGGATTTTGTGATTACTGTTGTACATATAGTCATGATCGAAAACATTGAAATAAGAATCGTCTATAAATTAGATAAGTAGACATTCAAGTAGAAGACTAAATTTTGATGGGTAATGATCATCATTGATTTTTAAAATAAAGACTTATGAAATTAATTGTCAAAACATTCAAGGGGTTTGAGGAAATTCTGGCTGGAGAGATTAAGTCCTTGCTCGGTAAAAAAGCTGACATAGGTCGAAGGTCTGTGATCTTTGATGGGACAATGTCTGATATATATTTACTCAATTATAAGTCCAGATATGCTTTACGGATATTAGCGGCCATTGATACATTCGATATTCACTCTTATAAGGATGTTTATGACGCTGTGTATTCTATTGATTGGGATGAATATTTCAGCCCAGATAAGACTCTTTATATCGAGTCCACTGTTTATTCCGAATTTTTTAAAAATTCTCAGTACATCACCCATCTGAGTAAAGATGCCATTGTCGATCAGTTCAATGAGAACTTGGGTCGCCGACCATCGATCAGCAAGCAGACAGCTGATATCAGAATCAATATTCACATCAGTGAGCGAACGCTGAATGTCAATATAGATAGTTCGGGTGATGCCTTATTCAAGCGAGGCTATAAGAATGTCACATCAGAGGCACCGCTTAATGAAGTACTCGCAGCAGGACTAATACAGCTATCTGAATGGGATAAAGTGACTCCCCTACTCGATCCTATGTGTGGATCAGGCACATTCCTGTATGAGGCTGCGCTCCTGAAGTATGATATTCCATCACAATACTTTAGGGAGACTTTTTCGTTCTTACATTGGAATGATTTTGATCAATCATTATGGTCAGGCATTAAGCAAGAATCAATAGATATTTCAGCAGTGAAGCACAGCATCAAAGGCGCAGATAAACTAGAATACCTCACTGATGAGATAGAGAGCTCGATTCAGAAATCAGTATTTAAGTCAATGATAGAAGTAAGCTCGGGAGACTTTTTTAATACTGACGCACTGGAAGAGGCTCACCATATTATCTTTAATCCTCCATATGATAAGAGACTGTCGCTAGATGACCACAAGCTCTTCTATAAGAATATAGGTGATACGCTTAAGCAGCGCTGTAAAGGCTCTACCGCATGGGTTTTCTCAGGAAATAAAGAAGGTATTAAATTCGTCGGCTTGAAGCCTTCTAAGAAATTAATGCTATATAATGGTCCTATTGAAGCTAAGTTTCATAAATTTGAAATATTCTAATGGCAGTATACTTGCATTTATTTTCAGTTACGTTAGCTTGCTTTGTTTCAATACAACAGCTTAATCAATCAATAAAAACTGAATTTAATACTGGAAAAATGAAATATTCTATCCTTGATCAGACTGCCAATAGTCAATATGACATACCAACTTCCATCGTTATAAAGCAAGGAATCATATGCCGCGCTGAAGATAAGATCTACAAAAATAAAATGGGTGTTTCTTTTCGCTTAGGCAGTCTCAATTATGTAAATAAGATTGAGAAAACACAAAACTAAATACGATGACATTACCAAAGTTGGCTACCATTTCCGCTGTATTATTGCTGGGATTATTTATTCAAAGTTGCGGAGAAGAGGATATCCCTGGCTGTACTAATGCAGCAGCGGATAACTATGACCCAAGTGCCACCATGGATAATGGAACATGCACTATCAGCGGATGCACCGACCCCGAAGCGGAAAACTATGATCCCAATGCAAATGTGAATAGCACAGACTGCGTCTATGCCAGAGACAAATTCATCGGAATATACACAGGCACTTTAGATTGTGGCCTATTGAATCAGCTCAATACTGATAGTGCTGAAATAGAGATAACAATCGTCCCAAATGACATCAATAAAGTTTCCATTACTATCAAATCTGGTAACTTAGAGTCTGACTTTGAGTTACCACTGGATGCGGAAGTAAATGGGGATGAGCTAAGTTTATCTGCGGAAGACTTCCCTTATCAAGTAGATTTATTAGGTATGCCAGTAGATGTCTTGATCACAGCCGAAGGCACAGTATCTACTGCTGATGGAGGCATGACACTTACAGGATCATTCACAGCTAATGTACTCAGCATGGAGACAGGTGATCCTCTACTGAGTGATCAGTGCCAGATAAATGCTGTCAAGAATTAAGCATTCTCCATCAAGATATTAACAAGCTTAAAGAATTCATTCTTCGTATTATACACATTAGGCGATACCCTGATGCAGTCACCTCTATAGGAGACGCTGATATTTGCTTCTTGTAGGGCATCCTTTATGATAGCCTGAGAGGAGGAGGACTTAAGTCTAATCCCAAATAGATGTTTCGCTCGATATCTATCCTCCTCTATCAGAAATCTTTCTTTCAGATAGCCTAAGCCTTCATGTGAAATCTCCGTCACATATGCGGTGATGGCTTCTGGAGTCCATTCTATGATTTGCTGAAGTGCTGCTTCGCACATTGGCATTAAAGCAAAATTTGGTGCTTGACCTACATCATAACGATAAGATGCTCGCTTGAAATCATCTTGATAGTTCACTAATCCACTGAAGTCTTCACTACCTTTTCTATTAATCCAGCTATGCTCGATAGGCTCTCCATCAGAAAAATAGTCAGACATGTAGCAAAATCCTGTGGAGTACGGCGATAGCAGCCACTTGTAGGCGGCACATATGACGGCATCAGCGGGCACTTCTTTAATAGAAAATGGCATCGCACCAATGGACTGAGTCCCATCGAGTATGAAGAGAGCATCATGCTCATGTGCATACTGGCATATCCTTTTAATATCAAATACTGTCCCATCTGCCCAATGGACGATGGGCATAGTCACCACTTTAGTTCTCTCAGTTATGGCTGATAGAATCTCTTCATTCCACGAAGCACCTCTATGATCAGATACAGGACAGGAGATCGTCTTTATCTTAGCACCGACCTTATCTGCATGATGCTTCCAGCAGTAAAAATTACTGGGAAACTGCTCGCCTACGATGATGACTTCTTCATTTTCTTTCAGTGCTACATTATGAGCAACATTAGCTATGCCATAGGATACTGATGGGATCAAGGCTATGGAGGCATAGTCTTCAGCGCCTATGATCTGTGCAAATAATTTCTTGGCTCTCACTGGCGGATCAAAGAAATCATTGATCACCAAGTTAGCTGGATTTGTCTTTTTATGTATCCCTCTCATGCCAGCCTCTACTACTGCATTAAGATTAGGAGACATGTATGCGCCATTCAAGTAAATCGTCTTAGGATCTAAACTAAAAAGTTCTTTCTGACATTGCATTATGATTATTTTGAGCCAAGATATAGAATATGAAAATAGGCATCGTACAAAAAAGACCAAAAGTAAATCAGCTCGAAGCATGTATATCTGATATGTCAGACTACATAGCTCAGGCAAAAGCTGAAAATGTTGACATCGTAGTATTCGGCGAGTGCTGGTTGTGCGGATATGCTGCTTGGATGGATTATGTTTCTGATGCTGGATATTGGGACCATGCACCTGTGAAAGAAGCCTGGGCAGAAATGTATCACAACTCCATAGATGTGAAGTCTACTCATTTTCAGACTATACTTGATCTGGCTAAAGAAGCAGGCATTTACCTAATCATCGGTGCCAATGAGAAAATCTCTTCGGGACCTGGCAACGGAAGTTTATTTAATAGCATATTCACCATCTCAAAGCAAGGCGTCCTGCTCAATCATCATCGCAAGCTGATGCCCACTTACACGGAGAAACTAATTCATGGATTAGGAGATGGCTATGGTCTAAATGGTATCGAGACCGAGCATGGGCGAATCGGAAGCTTAATCTGCTGGGAGCACTGGATGCCGCTGACACGACAGGCCATGCATGATGAGGGCGAGGATTTTCATTTTGCCTTATGGCCCTATGTAAAGGAGATGCATATCATTGCCTCCAGACAGTACGCATTTGAGGGAAGGTGTTTTGTCATTTCAGTCGGGCAGATGCTGAGACTATCTGATACACCCCACGGATTAGATACCCCCAAGGCTGATCATGATGCTAAAGTCGCAGATCCGTGGATGCTGAAAGGTGGTAGCTGTATCATCCAGCCAGACGGCTCATTTTTATTAGAACCTCAATATGGCAATGATGAGATTATTTATCAAGAGATGCCTGATAAAGATAGCTTCACTGGTGAGAAGATGAACTTAGCAGTGAGTGGTCATTATCAGCGTCCAGATGTATTTGAGTTAAAGGTGAATAAGACCAGATATTATTAAAAACAAGCAGAATAATTATTTTTCTATTTGGCTATGCTCATTTATTTTCTGAACCTTTTATTAATCATCCTCGCTTCACCTTATCTCTATTTTGTGATTCGAAAACTAAGGAGAACTATTCCTTCTCTGCCTAATGCGCAAGACTTACTGGGAAAGACCACAGGCTATGACGAAGCTTTATCATTATTACTTTTAGGTGAATCTGCCATAGCTGGCGTAGGCGTTGGTTCTAATCATGATGCGCTTGCAGGTCATATATCAAAAAAATTATCTAAGCAGTGTCAGCTTAATGTCAGCTGGGAGATACTCGCACATACTGGATATCATGCAGAGCAAGTATTGGATATATTACTCCCTCAGCTCAGGAGCTATCATTATGATATCATCTTGATACAGCTGGCAGCTAATGATGCTTTTAGGCTAAATTTCCCGAATCGATATAAAACGTCTATTGAGAAAATTATCCACCATCTTAGAGCCAAGTATCCTGAAGCGATAATTCTTTTTATCAATAACCCTCCAGTCAGAGACATGGCTTTTCCCGCCATAGTTCAGTTCGTATTGGGGAACATTATGGATCAGTATGCTAAGGTCTTACATGACTTAGCAGCTAAGGATAAGAAAGTTTTCTTTATAGATGATAAAGTGAGGCTTAAAGATTGGAGGAGACGGTTTCCAGATCGGAAATTTGAAGATTTCTTCAGCGATGGAGTCCACCCATCAGCATTTACATTCTCAGTATGGGCAGAGGATATATGTGATTATATGATGAATTCTAAGATAATAAATGTGAAAAAGCCTGTAAATAAATAAGCTCTATGTAAAAGTGATTAGATCTTCTTTCGCTTCGCTGGTTTATCCTTCATTTCTTCCATCTTCTCAGTCTCGAATAATTCTTCCAGATTCATGCCCTCAAAGTCCTTCATAAAATTATCCATCAAGCCTTGCATTTCACTCATATCGAAGTTCTTCATCATACCTTGCATTTGGTCCATTTCTAAGTTCTCTAACATGCCTTGCATTTCGCTCATATCAATATTCTCCATCATCTTCAAGCTCTGCCCTAATAGGTCTTGGAACATCTCATTATCTTCAGAAAGACCGCCGAACTGATCTTTGAATAATTCACTCATGTTGCCGAAACTATTTAAATCCATAGGAAGAGAATCTATCATGTTAAACATCTTTCCTATTTCATCACTGAGGTCTATGGAGTCAAAATCAGGTAAAGGTTTTGCTTCATTTTGAGACTGCGCTTTTAGAGAGAAAAAACTAATGGTTAATAGTAAGCTGATGATATACTTCATTGTTATATTGTATTTATTGTAATGTGTTACTGCGATGTATGATTTCAAATAAGACCAAAGATGTCAATAAGTCACCATCTGTTTCATTGATGTCTTTTAAGATTGTGACTGCTCTGGTATTAGCGTATGTGCTGTCTATAGGATTCGTGAGCGATGCGACTTTCTTGCCATCTATTTCTACAGGGATTAAAGACATCGTATCTGACTGACTGACTTTAGCCTTTATGTCCTCTTGTCCTTTTTCAATGAATCCTCCATCATTGAATAAAGTCCCTAATTGCTTTTCATCTTTGTAAATATCTACACTCTTAGTAGATATCTTATAGTAGAATTCGCTGGTAGAATTTCGGGCATACAGCAGAGCCTTCCCCTTCTTTCCATAGTAATTCTTGTAGGCGAATGCGACGACTTTCTCTTGATATATATTGTTGATGTATCCTCTGACGATCTGATTCAGCTTGACATTCTTCTGTATCTCGCTGATCTGGAGTGATATGAGCTCTAAGTCATTCTCATCCCAAGGCGAGAGATCTTTGAGCAGCTGCGCTATCTCATCTCTGAGCTTCTTGATATCATACTTGATCCTGGACGTACTGGCCTGAGTCGTCAGGGTAAATCCGAGCAGCTGCTGGATGATAAATATGAGTGCTACGGTGCCGAGTGTTAGTATAAATGCAAATTTGATCACTGTATGTATAAAAAAAAAGCCCACTGGATAATTCCAATAGGCTTCAGTATTATGTAATATCTGCTGTTAAAATTATCCTAAGTATGACTTCAGGGCATTTCTATTAACAGATTTTCTTAGTCTTCTGATGGCTCTCTCTTTAATCTGTCTCACTCTTTCTCTAGTGAGTCCGTATAAGTCTCCTATTTCTTCCAGAGTCAGAGACTTGCTTTCATTCAGTCCAAAGTAAGCAGAAAGTACCTCTACTTCTCTTGGAGAAAGAATGTTTAAGCCTTCTTTCACCTCATCTTTCAGAGATTGCTCCATGAGCTTATTGTCAGGATTCACCTGATCGCTGAATATCATCAAGTCCAGAATCGTAGCATCGCCTTCTTCGCCCCCGACAGGAGCATCAAAAGATACATGCCGATTATTACTTTTCATCATTGTCCGAACATCCTTTGGCTTCACTTCTAATAGCTCAGCTAATTCTTCATCTGATGGTTCTCTTTCGAATTCTTGTACAAATGATATATATGCTTCATTCACTTTATTATAAGATCCTACTTTATTAAGGGGTAGCCTTACGATACGAGAATATTCCACGATCGCTTGAAGAACAGACTGTCTGATCCACCATACAGCATATGAAATAAACTTGAATCCTCTGGTTTCATCGAATCTTTTAGCAGCTTTCATCAAGCCTACATTCCCTTCATTGATCAGATCACTAAGTGATAATCCTTGATTTTGATATTGCTTCGCGACTGATACGACAAATCGTAAATTAGATTTAGTCATTATATCTAATGCTTCGCTATCTCCTTCCCGGATTCTTCTCGCTAAGCTGGCTTCCTCATCAGCATTAAGCATATCTATCTTACTAATATCATTGAGATATTTATCAAGTGAAACACTCTCTCTTGAAGTAATTTTATTCGTTATCTTAAGTTGCCTCATATGGCAAACGGCTTTAATTATGAGTAAATAAATTTTGAGTCTAATTGAGCGCTGCAGTGAAATGTGTGTAAGCGCTATCTAATAGACGTATAAGTCTAACAAATAGTTTCTGGAAGTTGCTTATTTTTTGTTAAACTCTCTAGATGGTCTTGTACTTTCGTCTATTATTCCATATGGACGGCATATTATACCATAAAGATCGAAAAGCACTACTAAAACCTAATTAAAGGAAACTCTCATTAGTTACAGTAGTGCTATTTAATCTATATGTATTTATGCAATTAATTTTTGTCTGGTCTTGGCAAAAGAGCTTTTCTCGACAATCTCCACTTTCTTGTCTTTGGATCTTTGCCGACTACCTTAATTCTCATGATGTCACCTTCTTTGAACATACCTTCAAGCGAATTCAATCTCCTGTGTTCTATCTCAGAGATATGGACTAGTCCACCTGAATTCATAAAGTCAACAAAGACACCATAATCCTTAATAGAAGATACAGTGGCATCGTATTCGTCTCCTGCCTGTACGACGTGAGTGATTCTTTGGATAGCTGCCATCGCTTCTTCCATCGCTTTCGCTTCGGAAGTGAATATATTTACAATTCCTTTTTCTCCTACTTCTTCGATATTGATGGAAGCGCCTGTTGTCTTCTGTAATTCTTGGATTACTTTTCCTCCAGGCCCAATGATCGCGCCTATGAATTCTTTATCTACGATCATTTCTGTTACCCTTGGCGCATGTGGTTTTAACTCATCATTTGCTTGCGCAAGGGTCTTATTCATTTCTCCTATGATGTGCAGTCTACCTTCCTTGGCTTGCTCCAATGCTTTCTCTAAGGTCTCATATGGTAAGCCATCTATCTTGATATCCATCTGACATGCGGTAATCCCTTTAGCTGTACCTGTCAGTTTGAAATCCATATCTCCCAGTGCATCTTCATCTCCTAATATATCTGAAAGTATGGCAGAACGATCACCATCAGAGATCATCCCCATAGCTATACCCGATACTGGAGCTTTAATCTTAAGGCCTGCATCCATCATCGCTAATGAGCCAGCACATACGGTGGCCATTGATGAAGAACCATTAGATTCTAATATGTCTGATACGATTCTAAGCGTGTAAGAATTGTCTTCTGGTAAAACCTTTTTTAGAGATCTTGCTGCCAGATTAGCATGTCCTACCTCTCTCCTACCAGGACCTCTCATCGGCTTAGTCTCTCCTACTGAGAATGCAGGGAAGTTATAATGTAATATAAATCTTGACCTTTCATTAAGCAGTGCATTATCAATCATCTGCTCATCCATCTTAGTCCCTAAGGTCAGTGTAGCGATTGCCTGAGTCTCACCTCTATTGAATATCGCACTTCCGTGTGCTGAAGGTAGATAATCTACCTCCGTCCAGATGGGTCTGACTTGATCATATTTACGACCATCGAGTCTGACTCCTTCACTGAGGACCATTTCTCTGATGGTCTCTTTTTGTATTTTCTTAAAGTATCCTGACACGAAGTGCCCATTCTCATCCATGTATTCTTCACCATAGGCTTCTAAGAGCTGCTCTTTGAGGGCTTCTTTGATAGCTTTGAAACCATCTTTACGAGCTGACTTATTTAAAGCACCTCTGGACACTTCTAAGGTAGATTCATGAATAAGTTCTTTTATTTTTGCCTTCAGGTCCTCATTTTCAGGTGCTTCCTCTAAGACTCTTTTTACAGTTGCTTTCTCCCCTACCTTCGCTGCTAAATCTAATTGTGCTTGACACTGAACTTTAATTGCATCGTGACCTACTTTAATCGCTTCAATTAGGTCTGCTTCGCTACATTCTTGAGCCTCACCTTCTACCATCATGACGTTATCCATGGTGGCAGCTACTATAACTTCTAGTTCTGCAGTCTCTAATGCTGATCTCGATGGGTTAACTACGAATGCACCATCAATCTTAGCAACTCTTACTTCAGATAATGGTCCAGCAAAATTTATATTAGATACCGCTAATGCTGCTGATGCCGCTAAGGCAGCATAAGCATCAGGTAGTACATCTTCTTCTCCTGACCATAGATTAATGATCACCTGAGTGTCATGCATGTATCCATCAGGGAATAAAGGTCTGATCGCTCTATCCACTAATCGACATATGAGTATTTCATAGTCAGATAATCTAGCTTCTCGTCTGAAGAAATTACCAGGAATCCGTCCGACCGAGGCAAATTTTTCTTGATAATCGACTGATAATGGAAAGAACGATTGTCCTTCTCTTGCTTCAAATGCTGAAACAACTGAACAAAATAGCATTGTTTTTCCAATTGTAATGACGACTGAGCCATGTGCCTGCGTAGCCAGCTTACCTGTCTCTATTTTTACTTCCTGACCATCAGGAAGATTGAACGTTACACTAGTACCTATTTGTGAACCCATAAACTGTTGTTTTGCAATCCATGTGATCGTCACAGGATTATATGTACGCTAAATCATCAAAAATAAAAAGGAATAAAGAACAACTACTATTGTTATATAGAAGTCTTTCTGATACCTAATTTGTCAACTAAATCTCTGTACTTCTGAATATCAGATGCGGCAAGATATTGTAGTAATCTTTTTCTTTTACCTACTAAGGTTAAGAGTGTCTTCTTACATGAAAAGTCTTTCTTGTTTTCTCTAAGATGATCTGAAAGGCTGGTAATTCGGAATGTAAAAAGAGCTATTTGTGCTTCTGTGGAACCAGTATTTGAGCTACTGCCTCCATGTGTTTGAAAGATTTCTTCTTTCTTTTCTTTTGTTAAGTATGCTGCCATTATAATAAATTTTACCAAAAAGGATTACGAAAATGCGGTTTTAGCAGCCGCAAATGTACGATCTCTTAACAAATTAGCCAACTTTATTTTTCTATAGTTTTAGCCTCATCCCATAAGGCATCCATCTCTTTTAAACTCATCTCTTCTAAATCCTTAGGCGCATGTTCTTCTATGTACTCAAACCTCGACTTAAACTTCCGATTTACCTTCTCCAAAGCAGTCTCAGGATCGACTCCGAGATACCTTGCATAATTGATCATAGAGAATAATACATCACCGAATTCCTCCTCTACCCTAGATTGATCAGAATTATCATGAATCACCTCCTTCAGCTCAGCCATTTCTTCTTCGACTTTCTCCCATACCTGGTCTTTATTATCCCACTCAAATCCCACTTGCTTCGTCTTCTCCTGCATGCGAAAAGCCTTAATCATAGCCGGCATGGATGTAGGTACACCACTGAGAATTGATTTTTTTCCTTCTGATTGTTTTATTCTTTCCCAGTTACGCTTCACATCTTCTTCCCCATTCACTAAAATATCGCCATATATGTGTGGATGCCGTCTGATCAGTTTCTCATTGACAGTGGTCAGGACATCAGCGATACTGAATTGTTTTTTTTCTTCTGCGATCTTGCTATAGAAGACCATATGAAGCATGAGGTCTCCGAGTTCTTCTTTTATATTTTCGGGGTCTTTATCTAATATGGCATCAGCTAATTCATAGGTCTCCTCTATAGTCAGATTACGCAGTGACTCATTAGTCTGTACTTTATCCCATGGGCACTTCTCTCTGAGCTCATCCATGATATCTAATAACTCACCGAATGCTTTTAACTTTTCTTGCATCAAAAAACTTATTTAGCTTTGTAGTCGTTTATAAAGTGGTAATATACTTAGAAGTCAATAATAAATATCAATCTCACCATGAGTCAATTTCTTTATGTATTCTTAATTATAGGTGGAACCTTCGGTATTTCATTCATACTGATCAATATCAGACAGATACTGACAGGTAAAGAATTTAGAGGCACGTGTGCCTCTAACAATCCAATGCTCAAAGATAACTTGGGTGATTGCTCAGTATGCGGCAAGACACCAGAACAAGATTGTCAGATGCCTGAAGTTAAGCCAGGTTAAGAATTGCATCAGTATTAGATAAATCTGATGTCAATGCCATTTCTCTATTCTACTTCTGCGTTAATCTCGATGAGATGCTCAAAATTAAACTAAGGGCAATAAAGACAAGTGCAACGTAAATTATTAGCATACAGTTATGGACGTTTTTAGGTCGTGTAAATATCCACTAAGTAAGACGAAAAAAATAACATTTGGTTACATATTTGTTTGTTATATAGGTCGTCTGTGATACTTTGCTACACATTGATCTACTTTTCATCCATATAGCTCTGATAATGAGTGTATTATTTGATTCCCACCTGTCTTATAGCTAAACGGTCACGCAAGACATATACCATCATTTGCATAGATCAGCCAATTTCATTATCGCACATGACCAAGATAATGCATTAACTTTTTATTAATGATGTCCTTCATAATGAAGGGCTGTGGCTTACTCAGGAAGTTCTATCTTTACACTTAGCCACAATCATAAATATGAAAAAACTAATACTTCTATTATTTGCTTGTTTCTTCTTACAGTATCAATCTTTCGGGCAAGCCCCCAAAAAGCTCAATAGTGCAGAAATATATCATGCGATAGAAAAGCTTCAATTCTTGGGATCTGCTCTGTATATCGCAGCCCACCCAGATGATGAAAATACCAGACTCATCTCTTACTTATCTAATCATGTAAAAGCTAATACGGCGTATTTATCTCTTACCAGAGGCGGTGGTGGCCAGAATCTGATTGGAACAGAACTAGCAGATATGCTCGGCGTACTCAGGACTCAAGAGCTTCTGAGAGCAAGAAGTGTCGATGGAGGAAATCAGATGTTCTCCAGAGCAATAGACTTTGGATATTCTAAACATCCAGACGAGACCTTGAGCATCTGGAATAAGGAAGAAGTCCTCTCAGATGTCGTATGGGCTATCAGAAAATTTAAACCAGACGTGATCGTCAATCGATTCGATCATAGAAGTCCTGGTAAGACGCATGGGCATCATACATCCTCTGCAATGCTCTCATACGAAGCATTTGATATGACTAATGATCCCAAGGCTTATCCTGATCAGCTGGCACTGACTGACACATGGCAGCCTAAAAGATTGTTTTTCAATACTTCTTGGTGGTTCTATGGCAGCCAAGAGAAATTCGATAAAGCAGATAAAAGTAAAATGCTGAGTGTCGATGCAGGAAACTACTACCCTGTCTTAGGAAAATCTAATAATGAAATAGCAGCAGAAAGTAGAAGCATGCACAAGTGCCAAGGATTTGGCTCGACAGGTACAAGAGGATCTCAAACAGAATATTTAGAATTATTAAAAGGAGACCTACCTTCTGATGGTGAAAATTTATTTGAAGGTGTAAATACGTCTTGGTCAAGAGTACCAGGTGGTAGTCAAATAGGGAGAATGCTGGCTTCTGTCCAAACTAACTATGACATCAGCGATCCATCTAAGAGTGTCGCAAGTCTTTTAGAAGTAAGGAAACTAATTAAGAATTTAGACGAGGATCACTGGAAGCCGATTAAACTAGCAGAGCTAGACCACATCATAGAGCAAAGTCTGGGACTCTATATAGAGGCTAAAGCCAGTGATGAAAGTGGATGTGCTGGAGAGTCAATAGAAATAGAAGTAGAGGCGATCAATAGATCATCAACTTCAGTAGATATAAACTCTTACAAGATCCTTCCCTCTAACCAAGATTCATCATTTAGCATGGCACTGAAACCTAATGAAAGCAACAAATTATTCATCGACTATACCATTCCATCAGATGCCAGCGTATCAGGCCCATATTGGCTAAAAGAAAAAGGAGAGCTCGGTATTTATAAAGTAAATAAAAGGGAAATGATAGGCTTAGCAGAATCGCCTGCGCCTATCAAAATAGAATTTGCCCTTGTCGTAGACGGCGAGAAAATGATGATGGTCAAAGAACTCATCTACAAGTCTAATGATCCAGTAGATGGTGAAGTCTATCAGCCTTTTAATATAGTGCCAAAGGTATCAGTCTCACTGGATGATAAGGTCTACATCTTTAGCTCAGAAGCACCTAAAGAAGTCATTGTAAAAGTGAAAGCACTTTCTAATAATCTGACTGGAAAGCTGGAATTATGCCACCCCACGGGATGGATTGTCTCTCCAGAGAAAGTAGATATTGACTTACAGAGAAAAGGAGAAAATATAGATGTCTCTTTCACAGTCACACCTCCTGCTGGAGCCAGCGTGGACTATATCGTGCCATTATTGAAAATAGGAGATCAGTCTTACACTGATCATATCATCACTGTAGATTATGATCACATACCTAAGCAAGTAGTGCAAAAAGATGCCTCATCTAAAGTCGTCAAATTAGACATAAAAAAAGCAGGTCAAAAAATCGCTTATATCATGGGAGCTGGTGATGAAGTGAATATCGCCTTAAAGCAAATAGGATATGACGTGGATCTAATGAAAGTAGAAAATATATCATTAGCCAATCTCGAATCATATGATGCCGTCATAACAGGAATCAGAGCTTATAATACACTTGAAGATTTAAAGTTCAAGCAAGATATCTTACTCGACTACGTCAAGAATGGTGGCAACATGATCATACAGTATAACACATCCAGAAGGATGAGTATGGATAATCTCGGACCTTATCCAATGGAGTTATCCAGAGATCGTGTGACTGATGAGACAGCTACTGTCACTTTCAATGATCCTAATCATGCTGTTCTGAACTACCCTAATAAGATTACAGAAGCAGACTTTGAAGGATGGGTGCAGGAAAGGGGACTCTATTTTCCAGGAGAATGGGATGATCGGTATGATGCGATATTCTCTATGCATGATAAAGGGGAAGACGCTACTAAAGGCTCTATGCTCGTCGCAAATTACGGCGAAGGCTATTACATATACACAGGTATCTCATTTTTTAGAGAAGTGCCAGTAGGTATACCAGGAGCTTACAGGCTATTAGCGAATATGATATCTCTTGGTAAAGAATCAAGACCTTAGTCACTTCATCATTTAACTCTTTCAACAGTATGGATCAACATTCAGATGACGAGCAAGAATTCAATTGGAATAGATGGTATACATTTATCATTCTTGCTAACTTGGTTTTTATCATCTTCATTTACTTCTACTTCTCAGGAATTCAATAACAGCATATGAGTACGACAGACTGGATCGTGATGTCCTGTACTATGATTCTTATCATAGGTTATGGGATATGGAAGACGAAAGGGAGTAAGAATATTAAGGACTTTTTACTAGGCGGAAATGAAGCCAAGTGGTGGACAATAGGACTCTCCGTCATGGCGACTCAGGCGAGTGCAATTACATTTCTATCTACACCTGGACAGGCATATCACGACGGACTAGAGTTTTTACAATTCTACTTCATGTTGCCCGTTGCCATGGTCATTATATGCATTACATTCATCCCGCTATATTATAAGCTTAAGGTCTATACGGCTTACGAGTTCTTAGAAAATCGATTTGACTTAAAGACGAGGACACTGACTTCTGGCCTGTTCTTACTCCAGCGTGGTCTGGCAGCTGGAATAACCATATATGCTCCAGCCATCATCATGTCCTCTGTCATGGGATGGAATCTAAACTATACTAATATATTCATCGGAATCATAGCAGTGCTGTACACCGTCTCTGGAGGTACTAAAGCTGTGCATGTCACCCATAAGCTTCAGATGATTACCATATTCATAGGCTTGATCATTATCTTCTTTCTGCTACTGCACTACATGCCAGATGAGTATAGCTTTAAGGAGCTACTTGCCATTGCTAATACAAATGATAAACTGGAGATCATTGACTTCAACTTTGATGTGAAAGATCGATACAACATCTACTCTTCACTAGCAGCCGTATTTTTATTTTTATCCTATTTTGGTACAGATCAGAGTCAGGTACAGCGCTATATCTCAGGCCAGTCTGTAAAGCAAAGTCGATTAGGCGTACTATTCAATGCGCTCTTTAAAGTCCCTTTGCAACTATTCATTCTGATGCTGGGTATGCTCGTGTTTATGTTTTTCCAGTTTAATAAAGCACCGATATTCTTTAATGAAAGTCTGGTAGAAAAAGTTGAGACTTCAGAATATGCGCAAGAGCTAAATGTCTTGCAGATTCAGTACGATGAAAATTTTGAAAATCGTAATAGACTTAACAAAGTATATATAGATCAGATCAGATCAGGTAGTGAGGCAGTCCCTTCCACTAGAGCTCAGATAGCAAGCCTCTTAGAGACAGAGCAATCCATCAGAAAAGAAGCTAAGGCCGTCATCATCAAGGTGGATGAACGTGCAGAAATAAATGATAAAGATTATGTCTTCATTAATTTCATTTTAAATAATCTGCCTAAAGGGCTGGTCGGGCTGCTATTAGCAGCCATCTTTTTCGCAGCGATGTCATCTACATCATCTGAGCTTAATGCCTTAGCTTCTACCAGTACGGTAGATATACATAAGCGCCTTTTCGCCAATGATAAATCGGACAAGTATTATCTCAGAGTATCTAAAGCCTGGACACTATTCTGGGGATGTGTAGCGATCTTGTTTGCATCGGTAGGCACACTGTTTGAAAACTTAATTCAGTTCGTCAATATCATCGGGTCAATCTTCTATGGCACCATCTTAGGAATTTTCTTAGTGGCATTCTATTTCAAATACATCAAGGGTAATGCAGTATTCATTGCAGCTATCATTACTGAAGCAATTGTTATTGCAGTTTTTTACTCAGAT
>Ga0209831_1000440_pt1 | contig 39932 bp, 20 predicted proteins | sample Maine_Asex4_meta_FD_187451 | JGI IMG/M metagenome (GOLD analysis project Ga0209831, IMG submission 187451) | Marine algal microbial communities from Maine, USA - Maine_Asex4_metaG (SPAdes) (version 2) | ecosystem: Host-associated > Algae > Red algae > Unclassified | place: Maine, USA | collected... | reverse complement strand
AGGTTCGGGCGCCCGAAATGAAAGTGGGGCTACGGATTGCCGCGGTCCTACTCATTGTGATTTGCCTTCCGCTTCGGCTGCAGAAAAGGCATTGGAAATCACTTCCTCCAGCGGCGGATCCTCAACAACGATGTCGTCGACCGCATGAGAATTTAAAATACCACTCAGCACAGCCCCCACCTTTTCGCGTTGCACTCGAAATTTGACCTTGGGAGGCGTCACTTCGATCACGTTGGGCAGATCTTTGAGCGCATCCTGATCGACCGATTCATGCAATTGGAGTGTCACAATTTTATCGCCGCTGAATTTATCTACGATCTGTTCAAGCGAACCATCATGATAAATTTCCCCGTTGGCGATAATCACCACCCGTTTGCACAACGCCTCAATATCTTTCATGTAGTGACTGGTCAGCAGGATCGTGTTGTTCTGTTCTTGCTGATAGGACTTTAGAAATTCTTGAATCTTGTGCTGAGCAATCACGTCCAACCCAATCGTCGGCTCATCGAGGAACAACACATCGGGCTTATGCAATAGCGCCGCGATCAGCTCCATCTTCATCCGCTCGCCCAAGGAAAGCTCGCGGACGGGTTGGTTCAGCAACCGCGTCACGTCCAGCATATCACACAGCTCATGCCGAGTCGCATCGAATTCCGCTTTGGGGACGCCGTAAATATGTTGGTTCAACCGGAAAGACTCCAGCGCTGGCAGATCCCACCACAGCTGATTCTTTTGTCCCATCACCAATGAGAATCGCCGGCGGTATTCGTTCTTGCGTTCCCACGGCGTGTAACCCATGACTTGGCAAGTTCCCGAATCGGGATTGATGACGCCCGAAAGCAATTTTAGCGTCGTTGTTTTGCCAGCACCGTTGGGACCAAGAAACGCCACGAACTCGCCTTCTTCAACTTCCAGGCTGATGTCCTTCACCGCGTGAACATTTTTGTGCTCACGTTTGAATAGCCCTTTAACAGAGGCCCCCAGGCCTTCTTTTTTTTGATAAACACGATAGGACTTTGTTAGGTTTTTAATTTCAATGATCGGCATCGCCAGAGTATAAGTCCCGATCCAAATACTCCATAGTGGGACGACAGTTTTACCTGCGGCCTCCCCCCAATCCCGTCTGATCGAAACAATTCTCCGGTTCTACTTAATCTTAACCTTGAACACGGTCGCAATTTCGTTTTCCTTGGTGGCGGCAGGAGCGGTGACTTTCAAAACGTCGTCTCCGCAGGTCCAATCACATTTCTCATCACTGCCAAGCAACTGAACATCCTCAACATTCAATTCAACACCATCGGTCAAGTGCTTCACAGCGATCTGCGCACCTGCATCGGGTTGGCCAAGCAAAAACACATAGATCGTTTTTCCATCAACCGAACGAGTGAAACGAACATCCTTTGCTGAAAACTTGATCGTCGCCGATTGGCCGCCAAAGTGCCCGGCTTTAATATCTGCTTCACCGTATCCAAAAATTGAGTGCGGACGCGTCCCGTAAACCGCTTCGCCATAAACGTTCATCCAATCGCCAAGGCCTTTTAACAACACGCGTTGCGGCTCGATGATCACACCGTCGGCCTTGGGAGAAATATTCAACAATACGACCCCACGTTTGCTCCACACGTCGATCATATTTCGAACCAGCAAATCCAAAGGCTTGTATTGCTGATCTTGAACGTAGCACCAACCGCTTTTGCTGAGCGTGATATCCGTCATCCACAACCGCTGGGGCATGTCTTTCATCCCCCCCTGTTCGATATCCAGCACACGCATCTCATCGGGCATGTCTTGCTGCTTGCAGATGAACGCGACCTCCTGATTACGGGACTCGCCAGCGTTGAAGTGATGTGCCGCCGCGCGCTGGCGATAGCTTTCAGGGATCACGTCCAACCATGAATCGAACCAAATCAAGTCCGGTTCATATTTGTCGACGACTTCTTGAACCAGATTCAGCCAATAGTCATTGAACTCCTCTTCAGGCATATTTCCGTACAGCTTACGAAGCTTGGGATCGTCGGATGACGTGGCGAGATCCTTGTCATACCGATAGTAACTCAGGGCGCGTTGCCCTTCGGGTTGGCCCTCGCGCTGGCGCTGACCAGTGAAGGAATGATGAAAGGTTGTGATCGTTTTCATGTCACGCTTGCGAAGCGCCGTCAACAATTCGCCCGTGACATCGCGCTGAGGCCCCTCGGCCTTTGCATTATTTGGATTCAGTTGGCTATCCCACATGGAAAATCCATCGTGGTGCTGCGCCACAGGTCCTGCAAATCGAGCACCCGCGGACTGGAACAGGTCGGCCCATTCTTCGGGATCAAAATGCTCGGCGGTGAACATCGGAATAAAGTCGTGATAGCCAAACTGTTCCACCGGTCCGTAATTTTCCATGTGATATTCGCGCGAACCAGCGCCCCACTTTTTTGGGTTCTCGATATGAATCCAACGTGGATACCATTCGGTTTTAAACGCAGGCACGCTGTAAGGGCCCCAGTGAAAATAGATGCCCAACTTCGCATCATTGAGCCACTCCGGGGCGCTGCCGTGTTTGGCCAATGATTCCCAATTAGGCTGATAGACTTCCGGATACGACTTGGCAGCGAAGGCGCTCGCGGCGGGAGCCTGCGTTTGTTCTTGAGCCTGCGCCGGCAACCAAACGATGAACGAGAGACAGAATAAAAATGAAGCGCGTAGCGTGTTTTTAAGTTGCATTTGTGTTTTTAATATGAAGAAGTTTTTAAGAATAGACAGCGAAGTGAACTACATAACAATTTCGAAACCTTCACGGTACGGCCGCGCCATCATACTGGCGGCCTGTTCATCACCGACGATCATCTCGGACGATTAATCCCATTTAATGGTCCGATCTAATCGGCAACTAATACCGGCCAAATGGCAAACGTTCAGCATTTTCATGTGAGAATGAACATCAGAGATCGGCAATACGCGGTTCTCAACACAGTGGATAAAGTTAGCCCAATGGCCCCCGCGGTTGTTGCTCTTCATCGGCATGTTTCGATAAATTTTTGCAATCGCATCTTCTGGTAAAGGATTGCCTTGCAATTGCTCAATGGGCTTGCCAACAATTTTGCCACGATTGACGAAGAACCGGCCTCCTTCCCCCTCGAACAAAAGTCCGTTGTCAACGTCGTGCCGTATGTTCATCTGAACATCGCCATCGGCGAAGTCAACGGTCAGATCAAACTCCCGCGCCGTGTTGTATCGGTTGCCTTGAACCGGCATCCCATCTTTAAAATCGACATCGTGTTTCGACGTTCCCCCTACTGAAACTGGATCGTTATTCTGTCCCGCCGCCACGATTGCCAACATCGCGATGTCGATATGATGAGCGCCCCAATCAGTCAGCTTTCCACCCGAATGTTCGTACCACCAACGAAAATGGGTGTGTCCGTTGGTGTAATTTTTGTTGCCCGTCTTTTGGGGATTCACTAAAAAGCGAAATGGCATTGGAGGACTCGGCCCCAACCAACGATCCCAATCCAATCCTTCTGGAACATCAGCAACTGGAATTTCGGGACTCCAACCACCGGCATCTATTCCAACGGTAATCTTCTTGAGTTTGCCAATTCGATTTTCGGCGATTACCGCGAGTGCTTTATTAAACAAGTCGAAACTGCTGCGTTGCTGCGTGCCGACTTGAACCACGCGTCCTGTTTCTTGCTGAACTCTGCGGATCAATTTGCCTTCGTCGATCGTCAGGGTAAGCGGTTTTTCGCAGTAGGCATCTTTACCCGCCAGCATCGCCTCGATGAGAATTTTTGTGTGCCAGTGATCTGGCGTCGAAATCTGCACAATGTCGATATCCTCACGTGCCAACACGTCTTGGTAATCGCTGTAGAGATCGGCTTTGCCATCGCACAACAGACGGTTGCCGTCGGCAAGATGATTCGCATCGACGTCACACAGCGCCACCAACCCCGCGTGCTGCTGTCCAACTGGCGCCGTATTTCTTCCGTTGCCCCCGATACCAATCAACGCAAACCGAAGTTCATTCTTCTTTTCATCAGCGCAACAGCGCTTTGGCGTAAACGTATACGGCATTGTCGTGGCCGCAGAAAATGCCGCCGTTTGAGCAAGAAACCGACGCCTTGAAGGCCCGACGACGTTGCGCTGGTCATTTTCAATCATTCCGAATCCTGTGCCGCCACTGATAATTCAATTGGGAAGAAGTAGCACCGCTCTGGTTCCGCGCGATGTCAAATCCCCATCTGCTATCCCGTTATTTATTAACGGACGCTCGATTTTCGACAATCGAGATAAGAGAGTCAAGTTTGGAACGATCTGAACAGAAAATTCGTGCCGAAGATCTGCGGCACAATTGCAAGAAGACAATGAGCGGCTAAGGCGACAGAAACTAGCGTTGAGCGTTTGGGTTATTACCTTTACGACGTCGAACAATGGATTAAGGGATTGTGACCGGAACCAGCGCACGACCATGCTGCTTCTATTTCACTTGCCACAGGCTCAGTTGCGATCTATTATTCCCTATCACCGACATCGGTTTCACAGGGGTGTGTTTCAGTTCCTTCTTCGCCTTCCTCGCATCTATCAGCACTGCATTGCCATGACTCGACTTGCACCGGTTTTCTTAGCAGCTTTGAGCTGCTCACTCTTTTTGACCAGCAACGTTGCAGTGGCTCAACCTCCAGCGCGACCAGGCTATGACGTTGCTTGGTATGACGAGTTCGACGGCAATGCATTGGATACTTCGTTATGGACTGCAGCCAACACCAACCAAACAACCAATAACTCTCTGCAAGACTATTTGCCATCCCGCGTTCTCGTGTCGGGCGGCAGTCTACGAATTCTCTCCCAAAACATTCCATCGCGCGGCCTGCCGTATCGCAGTGGATTGGTAAAAAGCACTACAGTGCAAAAAGAAGGGCGCTGGGACATACGGGCGAAGCTACCAACGTCGACCGGTATGTGGCCCGCGATTTGGCTGTTGTCTGATTCACCGTGGCCCAGCGGTGGCGAAATCGACATCATGGAAAACCGCGGCAACGAACCGAACCTTGTGAGTGCTGCGTTTCATTACGGTGAAAACGGCAACGGACCATTTCGACATGAGTTCGTCTCCAGAGACCAAACGGCAGTCCACAACAGCACCCTTCAAAATTACCATGACGGTTTCCACACTTACTCCGTCGAGTGGGATTCGGACCAAATTCGGTTCTACGTCGACGACGTTCACCACTGGACGATTCGAGATGATAACGTTGAGAACTTTATCTCCAATGAAACCACTGGCATGCGACTGATTATCAATACGGCTATCGGTGGCCTTTTCTTGGACAATCCCGATAGCACGACGGTATGGCCGCAAGTCTTTGAGATCGACTACGTTCACGCCTATACTAAATCGGCCGCCGGCACCACGCTGACGTTCGAGAACGGCGGCTTTGAGGATAACGGAGGTTCATTGGCCGCTTGGACAAAATTTGGCGATTGGATCAACAATGTTGGTAGCGGAAACCAACATGTGAGAACTGGTTCTGAATCCCTCAAGCTGTACGGACAATTTAACGGCGTAACCAATTACTCTGGCGTTACCCAAGGGCTGACAGTGACCCCCGGTCAAGAACTGACGGCGACGGCAAGCGCGTTTATTGCCGCTAATGATTCGATCGCTGGTTCAGGTAACTTCGTCGATCTGAAGTTCGATTACTTCAGTGAGCCGCATGGTGAGTTTGGTTCGCCAGAATACCTAGGGTCCGATTCGGTCAACCTGGCCAATGGGAACAGTGCCAATAATCAGTGGCTGACGAAGCAGTTAAATGCTGTTGCGCCCGCTGGTGCAGTAGAGGCCCGTGGGGTGCTTGTCTATGGGCAGGTCGCCAACGCGGGCGGTGCAGTTAATGTGGACGATGTAGAATTCGCGATCGTGCCCATCATGCCGCCTATTTTACTGGGCGATGTCAACCTAGATGGGGACGTTAACTTTCTCGATATTTCTCCTTTTATTGACCGGCTCACCACGGGGGAGTTTCAGGCCGAAGCGGATGTCAACCAAGACGGCGTTGTCGACTTCTTAGATATCAGCGCATTCATTATCATCCTCAGTAATAGTTAAGTAACAACGGAAGTCCCGCCCAGCGTCAAGGCTTGTTGATTTAATCAGCCGCCACGCGATAGCGTCCGGTTCCGCGCCCTAATTAACAGCCCTGTCAGTCAAGCGCAGCGGTGTTGGTTTGCATGATCACCATTTCATGGTACCTCCCGCCAAGTTCCATCAGTGAATGATGGGTGCCGACTTCGGTGATTCTGCCATTTTCCAAAACAACGATTCGATCGGCACTAGCAATCGTGCTCAGCCGATGGGCGATGACAAAGCAAGTCCTATCCTCCATCAGCGTCGCCATGCTGGATTGGATCAGCCTCTCGCTTTGCGTGTCGAGGTTACTGGTCGCTTCATCTAAGATCAATATTTTGGGGTTGGCCAACACAGCGCGGGCGATTGCCAATCGTTGCCGCTGACCACCGCTGAGCCGAACGCCACGTTCTCCAATGGTCGTGTCGTAACCATCGGGCAGCTTATCGATAAATTCTGCTGCATTGGCGACTTGTGCAGCGGACGCTATTTCGGCATCGGTGGCTTGGCGATTCGCATAGCCGATGTTTTCTGCGATGGTTCCATCAAAAAGAAATACGTCCTGCTCGACGATGCCCGTCAATCGCCGATAGCTTTCAACATCAAACTCAACCAGATCCGTGCCATCGAGCAGCACGGCTCCTTCGGTCGGGTCATAGAAGCGCGCAACGAGATTACAGATCGTTGTTTTTCCCGCACCGCTGGGCCCAACCAAAGCAATGGTCTCTCCCGCTTTCACTGACAGATTCACGTCCTCCAGTGCAAAACCATCCGCGCCAGGATAACTGAAACTCACATTTTTGAACTCGACCGACCCTATGAAGTCTGTTCGATTGATCTTGATTGTTTCGGCATCAGATTCCATTTCCAGCGGTTCCTCCAGCAGATCCAAAACACGATCAAATCCGGAAAGACTGTTCTGGAACGCCGCGGCGCTCTGTGCCAGCGTTGCTAATGGTCCCAGCAACATCAGCACATAAACCAGAAACATCATCAAATCACCCATGGTCAGCTGGTTTTGAAGCACTCGCCATCCACCGTAGACCAGGAGACCCGCCGTTGCCAAGGGTATGACCGTTTCCCAAACGATCTCAATCGTGCGGGACCACCACCACGCATAGAGTTCCTGGCGTCCCATGACGTGATTTCCGCGCATGATCCGATTGGTTTCAGCATGTTGACGGCCGAAAGCGCGCACAACTCGCATGCCACCAAAGGACTCCGTCGTCAGGGAATCGACTTCTTCGCGCTGAGCCCGCACGCGTTTGAATTGGGGGCGAATACGGTGGATCCAAGTTCGATGTGTGAAATAAACCAGTGGAACAATTCCGATCGCGCCGATCAATAATCGCCAATCGACCCAAGCCAAAATAAGAAAACTACCGACCAATTGAATGACAGCCCGCCACGGGTTGTACAGCATGCCAAACACAAGTTCGCCAACGCTTCCGGAATCTTGGCGTAGTATGCTGGCCGCTCCTCCGGACTTCAATTCCTGAATTCGATGCAGCGGCAATCGGGCCGCATGTTCAAAGACCTGCTTGCGCACCGACATCTGTAGCAACTTCGTCACGCGCGTGGCGTGCCATCGTCCCCAGACGTGCAAAACTAATTTCACCAACGAGATCACCAGAATGCCGCCAACGATCCACAACAGTAAGGGCCAAGGTTGCCGTGGAATCCAATCGGGAACCGTTGCCGGAAGTGACTTACTCGTTAACACATAATCGACAACCAGCTTGACCGCCGCCGGAGGAATCAAGGCCAGCACCGTAGCGATCGTCAGCGTCGCCATCGAAAAAATAATTGAGCCGCGGTGGTCACCAAGCAGACCCAGAAATTCACGAACCAGCGTCCAGCTCGAACGGTCGCGCTGTGATTTCCGTTGGCGTTTTTTGTCGGATGAATCCCGGTCTTTCTCTGAAGCCCCATTTCGGTTGAGAAATTCCTGCTTGTATTGTTCAAATCGCTGTCGACTGGACAGAGGATGTTTGCTCATAGACTTTCGTATTACTCTCAGAAGTGCCACCGACCGCTACCGTCACAACGGCACCGGAAATGGAATCATACGCGTCGCCCGACTGTCGAGCAAACGACCGTGTTTAGATTGTGACTTGAGACTTCGGTCACACTTAAGAGATACGGAAAAAGACCTGCTTCTTCTGTAAACCAAGGGCCGCGTTTCGGCGAGGCCTTCTTTCGTGCGCTGCGACGAGCGTCCATTCTAGTGTAATTTCAAAGTAGCTCACGAGTCGTTTTGGTGGCCGATGGGGATGCAGCTCAATGAAATCTGCGGGCCAAGAGCATACGTTTTAGAGCGGGCTGAGCTACCAACCTGAGTCACCAAAGGTGATGTCTCTATCTTTTGAAACATGTAAAGATAAAAAGCCGTCTGAAATTCAGACAGCATTGGTGTTGAACGCACACAATCTCGGTTTGTCGGACGTTGAAATCTGCAGCCAGAACAACGAATGAGCTGTTGAAGGCTCGTGCAATCGGCGTTTCACGCCGATGCAGTTTGGTAGTGTCTGTTCATGCCCTCAACTGATGTGACCGAAGCGTCATTCGAGAGACGAATATGAATGAGTGCCATGTTTACGCTTGCGTGAGCATTCCAACAACCTAACAATGAGGTCATGTCTGAACCTCATCGAAAAACTAGTCGGAACTACGACACGCCTGGCGACTCACACTTCCTCACATTTTTAACGTTCAAGCGAGACATGCTCATGCTGCGTGTGAGCATGGCACCCAAGCCCCGCCGGTCATTGGCCTAACGCATTGCACCCGGAATGAACGATCACGTTTTTTTGGTGTCGCGCTTGATATTTCGTTAGAATTAGTTGATGAAACGATATTACTATTCCAATTCAATTGCACAGTTTCTCTGTGATGACGCAGACGTTATTTATGGAAGAATCGCGTTAAACAGTGAGTTTGCTGTCGAGCAAAATCAAAAAAACGCTTGGGTTGCGCAAATAGAACAACTTAAAGTAATACTAGAGGATCTTAACGGCACAATCTATTTCGAGTATTCAATACCACGAATGGGTAAGCGTGTAGACGTTTTGCTCATTGTTGGCCAAGCGATTTTCGTTATTGAATACAAAGTCGGTGAAAGTCAGTACCCCTCCTACGCTGTCGATCAAGTCGTTGACTATGCACTCGACCTAAAGAACTTTCATGCGACCAGTCATGATCGTTATATGATGCCAATCTTGATTGCAACTGAGGCAACAGATGAACCCCCAAAAATCTCGTTGACGCCAAACGACGACAGGCTGTTCAAGGTCACCAAAACCAACGGCGACTCACTTGTCCGAATAGTCCACGGAGTGCATGGATTCATTGAAGTGAACGCTTCGGAAACGGAAATACAATCAGCCGATTGGGAAAAAGGTAGCTACTGCCCAACCCCAACAATCATCGAGGCTGCGATGGCACTGTATAACGGCCATGCTGTTGCAGAGATCTCTCGAAATGATGCGAGCGGCGAAAACCTTCATCGCACGACAGAGACAATCGCAAATGTTATCGCTGATGCTCGCCAAAATTCGTACAAAGCCGCTTGCTTTGTTACTGGCGTTCCTGGAGCAGGCAAGACGCTCATTGGGTTGAATATTGCTACACAACATTTTGACAAAGAAGGCGGTCTGCACTCTGTGTTCTTGTCTGGAAATGGTCCTCTGGTAAAGATTTTGCAGGAAGCCCTCGCTCTCGACAAAGTTGAACGGGAAAAAGCTGCCGGCCGAAAATTGAAGAAAGGCGTGGCAAGAAGCGAAGTGAAAGCTTTCATTCAAAACGTGCACCACTATCGTGATGAGTGTCTTAGTGATCCATCGCCGCCAGTTGACCGTATTGCTTTGTTCGACGAAGCCCAAAGGGCGTGGGATCTTAAACAAACGTCGATGTTCATGCGGCAGAAGAAAAACCAACCGGACTTTAATCAATCGGAGCCAGAGTTTTTACTCTCGTGCATCGACCGTCATCCTGATTGGGGAGTTGTTGTTTGTTTGGTTGGCGGAGGGCAAGAAATAAACAAAGGCGAAGCAGGCATAAGCGAGTGGATCGAGGCGCTCAATCGAAGCTTTCCAAATTGGCACATCCATATTTCTGATCGGCTGACCGACGAGGAGTTCGGCGCAGGTTCTGTTCTTGATTCGATCGTATCAAGGAAAAATGTCTGCTACGATTCAGGACTTCACTTATCAGTGTCGATGCGATCTTTTCGCGCTGAAAATGTTTCTAATTTGGTGAAGCAAGTTCTTGATTTAGATGCGGAAGGTGCAAAAACTACATTGAGGGAGATCGGCGAACGTTACCCGGTCGTCATTACGCGAAACCTCGACAAAGCGAAAGCTTGGTTGAAGGAAAAAGCCCGGGGTTCAGAACGCTACGGTATTGTTGTATCGTCGCAGGCGAACCGTCTTAAGCCATTAGCAATCGACGTTCGGTTTCAGCCCAATCCGATCCATTGGTTTCTTGCAGACAAAACCGATGTTCGCTCGTCGTACTATCTGGAAGACGTGGCGACTGAATTTGACATCCAAGGGCTCGAGTTAGACTGGGTTTGTGTTACATGGGATGCTGATTTGCGTTACGAGCAAGGTGGTTGGCTACACCGCTCATTTCGAGGCAACAAATGGCAGCGAATCAACAAATCAGAGCGGCAAACCTATCTAAAAAACGCATACCGTGTGTTACTAACTCGTGCGCGTCAAGGAATGATAATCGTGGTGCCCGAAGGTGACGATGCAGATCCGACTCGGCTGCCAGATTTCTACGACCCAACTTTTGCTTACCTCCAAAGCGTTGGGTTTTATTCGCTTGATTGAAGTAAGATTTTTCTTAATCGCCATTTTAAGAACTGAACTTGTCGCGAAACACGACATGGTAGCCTCTGCTTTCAATAAACTTGATGGCTTTCTCTTCCAATACGTTGGAAGCTACTGGCGTCCAAGTATCGCCACTTAGGTTTTCCAAGTCGGGCGGCTACTTCCAGCCCAAGTTTCCGCGGAACTGAGTGTTTTCTCAAAGCAATCGTTAAAGTAAGTACTTATATTGATAAACAAACAAAGAAGATACAAAATTTGCAGGTTCAAATTTATAGCTCAGGCCGATTCGGTTCGAAACACCGACTGCACGAAAGTATGACTCGAAAGCTGCGTCGGCTTCATCGTCCGAAGCGACTAAATTCGGTTGCAGAATCTGCTGTCGTTAAAAACCTCAATTATCCGTACCTAATGTTTTAAGCTGGGCTCGTGAAATCGCCAGTGTGATAGATTAGTCTTCAAAATAGGCCAGCCGTTGGGGCGCGCCAGTTTGTAAAATGACCCAAGCGTGGCGAAATGGCACAAAGTCCTCCTGTAACTGCTCCGCTGCAATCGCGCGACGCTTTAAAAAAGAAGTTCCAGGCCATCGTTGCGATCCCCTGCTGCAACGAATTCGAAACGCTGCCCGAAACGTTAAAAAGCTTGGAGACGACGGGCCCGATTTATGATGACGTTCTGATTATCGTCAACGTGAATCAGCGCGCCTCGATGGATAACCAAAACAATTTGGCGACCTTGAAGTGGCTCGAAGAATTCGAAACGCCGCTTCAGTTAGCGTGGCTCGATCATGTCACCGGCGGCAGAGCCTATCCAGAGAAATTTGGCGTCGGCTTGGCGCGGCATCAATGTTGCACGGTCGGGATGTCGTTCGTTGATGCAACGGCTCCAGTGATCAGTCTCGACGCTGACAGCCCGGTCGCTCCAGATTACCTGTCTGCCATTTTCGACTACATCGACCAGCACCCGGATTTCCAAGCCGGACATGTGAATTTTAAACATCGACATTGCGGCACGGCAGATGAAAGACGGGCGGTTGAGATCTACGAGCAACATTTGAAACGGCATCGCCAAAAGCTCGAAGACGCAAACTCTCCGCACGCCTATTACGCGATTGGTTCAACGATTCTGTGCACCAAGCAAGCCTATATAAAGTCGGGAGGCTACCACATTCGCCGCATGGCGGGCGAGGATTTTTATCTGCTGCAACAGTTAAGCAAGACAGGTTGCAAAATCGAAATGATCGAGGAAGCGCTCGTGTTTCCATCGGACCGAATCTCAGATCGTGTTCCCTTTGGCACGGGTAAAGCGGTCGGCGATATTGTGAAAAGTGGCCATTGGCTGACCTATCACGATGATTGTTATCGGGACCTTGGCATGGTGCTGGACGCGGTTAAAAAAGGAGTTTCCAATTCGGCGGCGGACATTTTGAAAAATGTTCCCCAAAGTTGCACCGGCTGGTTGGAAGGCAGGAAATTTAAGAGCGTATGGCCTAAGTTGCGTGCCAACTCGCGTGATGACGAGATGCTCCTTCAGCGCTTTCACGAATGGCTGGATGCATTTCAAACATTGAAATTGATCCATTTCCTGTCTGACAATTCCTATCCGCGCGTGCCGATGGCAGTGCCGACGGCAACCGAGATCAATTCGGCCGATTCCAACAATTAGCACCAGCAACCCAACCCCCTCGTTAAAATGTTAAGCAATCAGTTTCAAGGTGTTGTTATTAATGCTTCGTTTCCCCGAAGTGGGCATCGTTTTTTACGTGAACTGTGCTTGGGTTACTTTGCAAAAGAAATGCGTTTTTTCAATTCGTATTCTCCCGATGCTCTGCGCAATGGTCACTTGGAAAGTGATAGGGAATCACACTACAACTATATTAAGACCCATGATTTCGAGTTGCAGGGTTTTGACGTTTTAAAGACACACTTTCCTCTGCGTAGAAAGTACATCGTTCAGGTTAGGCATCCTCTAGAATCAATTGCCTCCTATTATGAGTTTGCTCTAAAAAATGGCGAAGTAAAACAAGACACCAAAGCAGCTTGGTCGATCTTCCTAAATCAGAAACTATGCTATTGGAAAAGCTTTTGTGAAACGTGGTTAGCAGAAGAATCAACCGCTGTCTTATTGGTAACCTACGAACATTTGTCCAATTCCACGGCGCTTGAATTGAAGAAGGTGATTCAATTTATCACTGGCGACCAGCGCGTTGATGAAGTACTTGTGACTCAACTTGTAGAGAAAAAGCCTTTTAATCAATATGCTGGCGAGGACGACTCCGCGAAAAGTGGAAAAAGAAAAATTTCAAATTTCAAATATTTCGATAAAGCCCATTTTAGGTCTCTCCAGGATGAACTATATCCTGCCTATTTAGGCCCGTTGGGCTTGAAGCTCCCTCGGTTTTAATCGCTTGTTGTTCTTTGACTCCGTCTGAATAATTTGGACAGCGCGACTTTCGTGAGCGGCAAAGCACTTACTGTAGAGAATTGAACTCATTGGGCTAGTGGCCTTGCCGTTCTCAGTTTTGTTACGGCCACAGTCGCCAGTGTTTTGATTCAAATGTGCTGCTGTCCAACTAAGAAGCCGATGGAAATTCAAGCGGATAAACCTTAAGATCATTCACCTTCGCTCCCGTTAATTGAAGAGAAAGCACCCGTGATGAACGACGATCTTCCGGCGACGCCGTTTCTGCGCGTCGGCATTGGCCACGACACGCATCGCTTGAAAATTGGTGGACCGCTTCGTATTGGCGGGATTGACGTGCCGTTTGAAAAATCGCTAGATGGCCACAGCGACGCCGACGTGTTGCTTCACGCGGTCACCGACGCGATACTAGGGGCTGCGGCGATGGGCGATATTGGCGAACTTTTCCCCGATTCCAACGCGGAAAACAAAGACCGTGATTCGGCTGACATGCTGTTAACCGCGATGCAGAAAGTCGCCGCTGCAGGTTTTCAGATCGCGAATCTGGACTGTATCGTTTTTGCTCAAGTCCCTAAACTCTCCCCTTACAAACGCCCCATCGCACAGCGGATCGCCGAGATCCTGCAAATTGCTCCTGGGCAAGTCGGCGTCAAAGCCAAAACGGGCGAAGGCGTCGGACCGATCGGCAACTCGGAAATCATGCAAGCCCAGTGCATCGCGTTGCTGATGCAGGTCCGTTAGGCTTTGTCCTTACACCGTGGGGCAGATACCGTGGGGCAGGTTTTCAACCTGCCAGACCGCCGCCATGGCAGGTTGAAAAACTGCCCCACAACAACGCCGATTTCTGCCATTAAAAAACAACCTTTGCTAACGTCCCTTATGCCAACTTCCGAAACGAAGCATCGAATCCTTGGCATCGACCCCGGGCTGAACATTACCGGATATGGACTGATTGAAATTGACAACGATCAGCTACAAATCATCGAGGCGGGCGTCGTCCGTAGCAAACGCACTCAATCGCTCGGCAAACGGCTAGCATCAATTTACAACGGTGTCGACGACGTCATCAAATCTTTGCAACCGGACTGCATGGGTTTAGAGGAACTCTACAGCCACTATGAACGACCTAAAACATCCATCATCATGGGGCATGCGCGCGGCGTGATTTGCCTGGCGGCGGAGATCAATTCGATCGAAGTTAAAAACTACGCCTCGACGCAAGTCAAACGGGTGCTCACTGGAAATGGCCGCGCTCCCAAGGACCAAATGCAGCTGGCCGTGATGAGACACCTACACCTTGACGAAATTCCTAAACCGGCTGACGTTGCCGACGCGCTGTCGATTGCGTTGTGTCACTATTATCTTTCCATTCGCCCCAACAGTCTTACATGATCACCAAAATCTCCGGCAAACTTCAGCAACTGGGCGAAGACATCGCGATCCTAGAAGTCCCACCTTTTCACTACGAAGTTCTCATCCCCGACTTCACGCGCCGCCAATTGCAACTCAAGATTGATCATGAAATCGAACTTCATACCATCGATTACATTGACGGCAACGTACAACGAGGCGGGCGCATGACGCCACGTTTGATTGGGTTCAACAGTCTTGTCGAACGCGAGTTCTTTGAGATGTTCTGCTCGGTGGACGGCGTCGGTGTGAAAAAGGCGCTAAGGGCGATGGTTCGTCCTGTTCCCGACGTCGCGCATGCGATCGAGGGCCAAGACGTTAACACGCTGAAAACTTTGCCGGGTATCGGGGCCGCAACGGCCGAACGGATTGTAGCGAAACTACGCCGAAAGATGGCCAAGTTTGCACTGATGATCCCTACGCTGGAGGGGGATGAAGGTACTCAGTCCTCTAAACGGAGCCTCGGAGAAGAGGTCTGCCAGATTCTGATCTCGCTGGGGCACCCTGAAGCGGAAGCGCGCGACATGGTGCAGTCGGCTATCGAAAGTGGAAAAAAATTAAAAGACGTCGAATCTTTGTTGCAGATGGTCTACGACCAAAAAAACGAAAGTTGAATTCGCTATCACCCGATTGCATACATGTAGCTGGGAACGAATCAACCAACTGTCGCGCCTCAATTTTGCACATGGCAAACGATCCAAACAATCGGCAGTTTCGACATGTCCGTCAAGGTCACACAACATTGTCTCGCGCGGGCGACCGCTTGTGATTGATGGCGGTAGTGAATCGGAGGATTCGTAGGAGGCATCGGCTACTTTTGGGTACCTTCCCTGTTCACTTCAGCTTAGCCCTGCGACTGCAGAGCGTTAAAACGCTATGAAGCTTGCACAATTTCACCGCAGTAACTTCGGTCTCGCCACTGCATTTTATGTATTGGTCGCGCTTGCGGTTGCAAACGGTTTTCACTGGTTTCGTTCGACCGACAATCTGTTGCGCGATTGTTGTCTCTGGTTGACGCCTTCTTCCAAGTACGAAGACAAGATACTGTTGGTATATGCGGATCCTGAAATTCTTGAATCCGCATCACCAGAATTGATTTCACTGATTCGAGAAATTGAACAACAATCTCCAAAGAAGATCGCGATTGAAGCGACTGGCTCCATCAGCAAATTTGCATCGCTCAATCGCTCTCCGCACGCGGCTTCGTTGACCATCGGATTTCCATTAGACGAACTGCTGGATGTTCGGTCGGTCATAAGAAATATTACTTTCACCACCGGCTTTGTCGACCTTCACCATTGTTCCCAACCGATTTACCGCAACGGAATAGTCTCCACCGAGCGGGCAAGAAGGAAGCTGAACTCGTTTGAGTTTGAAATTGTCAAAAGTGTTTCGCCATTGTCGGAGAACCTCCCCGCAGCAACTTTTGGTATTCGCTATGCAGGCGGCCCAAACACGATCGCAAATATTGAGGCAGAGACACTTCTTAATGGGAATCTGCTTAGAGAGTTAATTAAAGACAAGATCGTTTTGATCGGCCCAAATCATCCTCGCCGTTTCCACATGTTGACTCCCACGACTTCAAATGATTCGCGCATGAGTCGATTGGAAATTCGAGGAAATATTGTGGCCAGTCTACTGAACGAAAACTACTCCATTGATGCAGGGTCAATCGCTTCGTTGATTCTTTTGGCTTTTATCACGTTGATCTCTTTTCACTTCGCGCGGCAAACGACTAAACACTGGTTGCCCGCTGCAATCTTTGTCAACGTGTTTTTTTCGCTAAGTCTGTTTGCCGTTTGCTACTGGCTGACTAGTGTTTGGCTACCCGCGACGGCACTGGTACTTGCGGGGCTCGTGTCCATGATCGTGGCCATACTCCAGCGGTTTGCAAAATTAGAAGACTATGTTCAGTTTTGGAGATTGCGATCCACGACACGCGAGGCACATACAAAATCCCGATTTCAGGACGACGCGTGGAAGGCCATTGGAGATGTGACCTACCAAATGTTTCAACCTACGCGCGTCGTGATGATGGAATTACTGCCAAATGCGACTCACTTAAGACGTGTGCGTTCGATCGGCTGCGACTATTCGCAGATTTTTGAGAAGCGACTGGACTACAAACGTGCGCCCTATTGGGAACCCATTCAAAATAAACAACCGATGCAAAGTCTCAATCGCGGTTTCTTTTCCACCAATCCCGGCGTGCACGAGGTTGAGTACATTTTGCCACTCGTATATGGCGTGAACACCTATGGGGTTATTGCGATTGCAATTGAGACGGCCGCTCTCGAAAAATGGCACGACTTTGATTCATTCCTCTCTCGTTTCTGCACTGAAATGTCGCAGCTAATAGCCGGCAGTTATCAAGCTACCTCCAACGATTCCAAACGGATGAATTTGGTGAATCGTTGCAGCACGATGCCCGAAGAACGCGCGTTCGTCGAAATTCAAAACAACAGTCAACTTCAAGACGACCTGGTTGAAAGAGTCGACATTGCATTTGATTGTTCGGAATCAGCGATGGCGACGTTTGATATTTACGGGCATATCATACGACGCAATTCTAATCTCAATCGACTCCTACAAAAAGCAGAACTTTCTGGTTCTGGACCTACATGCGTTGATATCATTTCGGCCATCAGCCGGCAGTCACTCAGTAATGCGCGAAAGATTTTTCGCGATGCGATACTCTACAACAAAAGCGAGAGACTCCTCGTCGCTGACTCGGCCTTAAAGAATGCGCCGATGATGATGTACATCAAACCAATGCAACTCCAGGAGGACGAATCCCGCACCTCTATCGAAACTCATGGACTGTTACTGGAGATTGTGGATGGACGCGTCTTCCAAGAACTACGGCAATGGAACCACGAACTTTCGGCGTCGCTGGTCCCCGATGTCCTTGAGAAAGCCAGCAAACTTGAACACACGACGTCAAAACTTCAAGCAAAACCGCCTCTAGAGGATCACGCGTTTAACGACCTATTCGGATCGGTTGGTGATACGGTGGCCGAAATTGTATCAGTACTCCAAAGCTGCCAAGACCTTCAGAGTCGTCAAGTAACTGAATCTCCCAATAACTTCTTTCTACTGAACGCGCTTTTTGTCTGGAATGGGGCCAAAGGGCATCTGGAAGAGGAATTCATTCAACGTTCCATCACAATTCATGAAGACAGTCTAATCGCGGAAGAAGTCAAAGTTTTTGCTAATCCGATTCTATTAGACCGTGCTTTCACGAAAATACTCACATTCCTGTTGGACAATGCGTTTGACGAAAGTGAAATTAGATTCGAGGTCATTCCACAGGTAGACGGATTTGAATTTCGACTGACCAACCAAGGCGGAGGCACACCAGCCGATACACTTCGAAAGTCGCTCAACCAAGCGACAAACGAATCAACGGCACGGCCAATCAGAAAGCACCTCAACCTCGACACGGCCCAAATTGATCAACTTCAGCAAATAGATGCTTGGGTCGAATCTTGGAGCGGTGGATTCCGTGTTGCGAATCTTGCCGATTGTGTGACGGTGTCGCTGACGTTGTCCAACATACGTGCCATACAAAAGAGTTCAGGTTGCGCTGCAGTCGCCGCCGTTGGCAACGGTAACGCTTCGCCAAACGTTCCATCAAGTTCACCAACCCAGCAGTAGGGGCCCCGGTTGATGTTCGATGTATTTCCGCTTCCGATCTTTCCCATCGACTCCGCGTCGGTGACGCTCACGACGACGGTTTGGATTGGTGTCGTGGTGGCCGTCTTCTTCAATCTTAAGTTTGGTTGGCATCTCTCTGCCTTAGTCGTGCCCGGCTATTTGGTGCCGCTGTTGCTTTCACGCCCGACAACGGCATGCGTGATTTTCATGGAAGCTGTCCTGACGTACCTATTAGCCCGTTGGCTTTCGGACGGTCTGAAACAACTGCCATGGTGGAGCAGTTTTTTTGGCCGTGACAGGTTTTTTGTCATTGTCGTCATCAGTGTCATTGTGCGATCGACTTTTGATGGCTGGTTACTACCAGGGATCGGGCAATACATTGTTACCGAGATTGGATGGAATTTTGACTATCGAAACGAACTGCAGAGCTTTGGATTGATTATCGTAGCCCTTATCGCCAACTACTTCTGGAAACCGGGTTTGCTTCGCGGATTCATACCAATCATCACTTGTATCGCAACCGCATATTTTTTAATTTACTTTCTACTGGGCTCCCTGACGAACCTTAACCTCTCAAACTTTGGCTTACTGTATGAAGACATTTCCGCATCACTTTTAGCCAGCCCAAAGTCCTACATCATCCTGATCTGCACTGCGTATTTAGCTTCTTGGATCAACCTGAAATATGCTTGGGATTTCAATGGCATTCTGATTCCTGCGCTGCTTGGGATGATGCTGTATGACCCAATGAAAATAGTCGCTTCGTGCGCTGAATGCGTTCTGGTTTTTTCCTTGGCCAGCCTCATTCTGCGTGTTCCGCGGGTCGCTGACATGGGGATGCAGGGGGGACGCAAGTTGCTATTCTTCTTCACCATCTGCTTTGGTGTGAGGCTTTTCTACGCACATCTCATTCCCTTCTTCTCAAGCAACGCACAAGTTACTGACGTGTTCGGTTTAGGCTACCTGCTTTCTACGCTGATGGCTGTCAAAGCACATGACCGACAATTGATGATCCGAATGCTGAAGGGAACGCTACAAGTTTCGCTGGTCGGCGGCATCGCTGGCAGCATTATCGGATTTGCTCTTTTCTCTTGGACAGGCACTATCTTTAGTCACTCGGTTGCCGCAGCCGTTTCTCAAACCCCAATGGAGACTCCGGCCGTGCTGCGATCGGAGAAAACGATCAACCAACTGATTCGGCAAAGCAAACCATTGCTCTACCAAAAGAAGGAATCCGGCAGCTACCAACCGCCTTCCTACTCCGAGCTTTCAATATTCCGTTCGACGTTGCAAGATCTCAAGCGACTGCCCAACACTGACGACCGATCCGCTTTCTTAACCATCTCAGAAAAACTAGCAGCGGTGAATTATTCGTTAACTATCTCGGCAGATGGCGTTCTGTTTCTAACTGAGCATCAGCCGACCCATGGCTGGGGAATGTTTGCGATTGACCTTCGCCAGCCCGACGGCATTTGCGTTGAAGTACCAACACCATTGGATGAGTGGGGCACCTTTGAATCCGGCCTTTGCTTAATGAACAGGCTTCCATCCTACGGCCTCGCAATTGCTGGCGCGGGTCAGAAAACAAACATTGATGGAACATCCGACGTGACTGTATATAACGCAACGATGTTCTCCGAATTCCACAAAACTTTCGGTTTTGACCAGACCGTTCAGATCCGCGCTATGACCCCAGCTCTGTGGAGAAAGATCAACAATCACGAGACTGAACTGGAGTCAGAATTCCCCTCACAAGCGTACGTTGCGTCTGCGCTGCCTCAAGCGATGCCGTTGGAAAATCTCAAAGAGATCATTGGCAACTTTAATATGCGTTGGTCCGCTTCACCTTTGCAAAACAAGGTCAGCAAGTCGAACCAGTACGTGGAACTGTTACTGACGAAGAACGCTCGACGTCGTCTATTAGTCATGTCATTGGCTCAATCTCAAACACAGCAGGTTGCTCAGAAGAATCAACCAGCTTTAAGCGATACCGGGCTCCAGTTGGAAGTTGATCGTTCAGAGGGAGTAACGGTTGTTCGCCAGCCGCTGTCCAAATTTTTGGCAAGCGTAAAAGAAAACATCTGCACACAGAACTCCGATGAGTTTGTCCCCGCGCGACTTGAAGAGATGCTGTTCATGGACAATGAAGTCGTCAGCCCACTGATTGATCTCATTGGAGAAACCCAGCCAGACATGCAGTTTTCTTCCAACACACGAACCCTTCCGCGCTGGTTGAATCAAGACAAAAAGGAAAAAATAAATGCGATCCAAACCGCTGCCCAAATCATTGGTTACGACGTGTCCATTATTTTAGACACCGAGAATAGTGAACAGTATTATTCTCTCAGCGAAAATTCAAACCAAAGAAAAGGTTGGGGCACCTTCATCTTTCGCCCATCTTTGATGGAAGACCTGGCCGTCGAGATTCCACGGCCCCTATTTGAAAATCGTTCGTTTGACTTTGGCGTCAGTCTGTTTCAACGTCCACGAGCGTCGGCGTTGCTGATCGCAGGGGCCCATCCGAGAGCCAACGGCGATGGGTCAGCCGACATTTCCAAGGTCGCCAACCGTAGGAATCTCTTCAATTTGGTCCGCCAAGTACTCTTTCGAAAACTCGGCGACCGACCCTATCTCCTCTGCCAAGCCCGCGCGATTCAAGCCCCTGTCGATTCGGACATTGTGTTGGCTTCGGACGAAGGCGAAACTAGTTTTCAGCAACTTTCACCATTGAAAAAGTGGTTTACGCAGAAGTTAATCGACGACGAATTTTCGATTGGATTTGTTGATGGTTCGCCTAATACAGCAGGTTATGAGCTAGGAATTCTTATGAAAGCAGCGGCTATTCAGGTCGCCAAGAACAAAGAAGTTGTCAGTCTTTGGCTATCACCAGCGCTGCGAACCAAGTACCGCCAACAACACGAAAACAGCACTCTAATCGCGGCAATGAACGCCTGCGATATCAGCGTAACTGTGGGAAATTTGTCCGAACAAGTTCGGCTTCTGGTGAATCCGTCCAATAGCGCATGGGTACCCAGATCAAAAATGCCCATTCCACCGGAGCTTCACGCCGCGATCAGCAGCTACGTAAACAATTTCGACGTCATCAAACTAATCTCGACCAAAGAACAGTTTTCACCATGGTCGTTTAACTGTGTCTTAGACGAAATATCAGGACAAATATTTCTGGTCATCTTGAATCCTCAGCGCCAATTGGCCGCCATTACAAACCTCACCGGTTACATTGGGTCGGAGACATTCGACTTTCATAGATTCGGCAGTGAAACTGTCCGCCAGTTCATCAACTCACGCAAGCTCTGGCTGGAAGCAGGTCGCCGATGAGATACCGCGACTACTTCTGGATTCTGTTTCCAATTCTAATGCTGGTGTGTGCCTACCTCAGTGGCCTGTTGAGGGATATTGGCTTCAGCCCTACCGCTGAAGAAATCAATCGCGACGACGCGAAGCGCGTTAGCACCGTTGTACTCAGCCGTAGAGAATGGGCGGAGTTTCATATTTCGCCTGTCGCCCATAGCATACGCTTGATGACCAACGCGGCGTTAGAAACAACAGAGACGCCAAAAAAGAACCAATCTGATCCCCGAGAGGGTTGGAGATACAACATCGAGTATGAACTGCTGGACGTAGATGGCGAACTGATCAGGCAACACAATTATGAATCTCGAACACGCCTGCGCCAACTAGTGGATGAGGATCAAGGCATCCTAATTAATCCATTGATGTTTGGAAAAACTGGCCGCGTGGCAACCCAAACGCGATTCATTCAAATCCCGATAGATCCTGACCGTTCGCGACCTGCGATATTACGAATCCGCGCGGTAAAATCCGATCCGCAGATTTTGGAAATCGTCGCGCGAGTTAGAACCAAACACCAACGCCCCCACTACGACCAACCAGCGACATGGCGGCAAATTTCGCTTGCCAGCCGGCGAAAATTGGCGAAGTATTGCGTTTTTGACCAGCGGTTTTTGACGCAATCCGAACGCGCAAGCTTACTCCGTTGGCAGTGGTTACAGGCACCCACGTTGAATCAAGTCAGACTTCGCCATCTGTATTTCATTGGAGAAATTGACGACCAAGAAGTGATTGAAGATATTCCTTCTGGCGGCGATACAATCACCGCCACCCACAAAGTCACACTACCTTTGCCCGAGAGACAGGGTAAGTTCAACCTGTCAGTCGAACGTCTGGACAAGTCCAATTCGAATCCGATCTTCTTTACAACTCGGTTCTTTCCCAGCGATCAAAGCGAAAACCTAATTTGGGAAGACGTTCTTGAAGACAACTCGAAAGAACTTAGTTATCCCGTTGGCGGGGGCTTAATTGAATTTGAATCCACCAACGATTCGATATGGTCAGCGAAATGGACGCATGATCAATCCAATGCGTCCTCGGTCATTATCAATGATGTCGATGTGGGATTCGGTCAGTCCGCCGATATGCGGGCCAACAATGGCAACTTGCGAGTTTATCTGGCCGACACTGTCCCTGTCAGCTATCGAGTTTCACATTTCAAAGACCAACCGACGCCCTTTCGGGTCTCATGTCGATTGGCGTTTGGCGACGCATTCGCTTCAGATCAAATCCAATCGAAAATCCGAAACAGCGACGGCGCTTACGTTGAATGGGATGAGCTCAAATATCTAGACTGGGCATGGTTGGACGAGACTGACAAGATTATTGAGAAAGGAAAAATAGCGATCGAACCCACGATTTCGAACTATGACCAATTGTGGAAAGCGGGCGAGCGTCATTTGGTTTCGGAATTCAAACGCTATTATTTTTCGATCCCTCCTGAAGCTGCAAAGATCCAATTCCAATCCAACGAAGTACCGTTTTTGCTTAACGCGTCCGTTCGACCGAACCATCTTCCGGTAGTGACTCGGCTTCCCGAAGACCGTCACCCTTTTGAACGTCAATCCAAGGCTTATAGAAAATGGTACAACCTGCACCCCGATGAGAACTTGCAATTGATCTCGAGAAACCGGTCCTTCGTCATCAGCACGCAGACGCGCCCGCCGGATGCCGATGATGAGGGCTTCGTCGAAAAACGTGAATTCCAATGGCAACGCTACGAACCCAACGGCCAATGGATCGGACGCCAATTGTTGGCTCCTGCGACGATGGAAAGCGTCATCACGAAAGCAAACCGCGGCTCGTCTTTCTATGAGATGCAAAGCCGACAAACATACTCTGTCCAAGACTATAAATTAGGCGTTGCTGCGGACTACCGCCTGATCTACATGGCGCCCCCTTACAACCAAGCCGCGATCGTCGTCAAACAGAATGGGAAAATCGTAGATCGTAAAAAACTAAGCTCTTCCCGAGGAATCATACGACTAAAACTCGATCCATTTGATGATACCTCCACCCTTACATTCGAAGGCCCACCCAACATTCGCATGTTCCTCAGCGGCGGAAACGTAGTCGGTGCAAAACGCTATTTGAAACGCACTGCGTCAAAATTAGAAAACGGAAAGCTGCAATTTGAACACATAAAGACAACCGCTTTGGACGAAGTTCTCACGTTGCTGATCTACCGAAAATCATCTGGAAACGAACGTTGCAAACTGAGCGTAAAAATTGAAGCGGAAAACGAAATCCAAATGCAGAAGTCTGGACCCGTAGAGAGTCTAACGTCACTCCACCAAATTTACGATCTTAAGTCCAGCCCTCAACATCAAACTGCCCTTTTGATAGGGACCGACGCGGAACTTGACGTTGAACACCGCTGCTTCATTAGACTGGGCCCAGATCTTCCCCAGGGGCGCTATACGATTAACACCGAACGCATCGACGAAGAAGAAGGTGGCTTCGTTTTACTATATCAGTCCATACCGCTGCATGAACTTTAAAACGTGCGTTTCAACGTCGACGTAGACGCGATTAGACAATAGACAATGAATCATTTCAAAATCCTCAACTATCTGATAATGAACGGGCTGGTACTTAGCATCGGTGCGACGCACTTGCGCGCTCAAGAATTAGCAACACGCAACCAAGCCCATGTTTACACCCAAGACACGCAAAACATCGACGATACGAAATGGTTCTCAAAAGAAATCATGCGCGAAAAAACGTTTGATGGATTGAGGTCAGTGGAACCCGAAGACGTTAAGCAGTTTGAAATGCTACTCATTGCGACGATTGCAGAGATCGAAAAACTAGAAAATAAAATCACAGTTGAAGAACTGCAAAATCGTTGGGCAAAGCTTGACTGGCAGTTGACAAGATCTCCTTCGGGGAACATCTTCGTCGTGCGCGAACATCTGGATCATCAGCATGGACGAGGTGTTTACGCATTTAGATGCGGTCATAGATCGCGGATCATTTTGCAAGCGCCACATCGCTTCAATGACCTGATGACCGGGTCAATCGCGATCCGTCTCTTCCAAGAACAGGCGGTTTCTGCAATAGCCCTCAATACGATTCACCGAAGTGAGATTGATTTGTCTCATACCAATTTGCATTTCATCAACTCCTTCACATCGGCGGTCATTAAGGCACGCCACGACATCGCGATTCTACAAATCCACGGGTTTACCAACGACGGCAAAACGGGCGCTGCCAAATCCGCCAATGTCATTGTCAGCGACACCACAAATTTTCCGGGGCGATCTGCGCGAAAATCTGCTGCGGAACTCAAAGCGACTTTCGGTGCGGACCACACCCGTTTGTTTCCCGTCGATATTCGGACCCTGGGCGGAACGACAAACAGTCAAGCAAAATTGGCCCACAGCCTCGGCTGCCCAGACTTCCTACACATCGAACTCAACCGAACCTTCCGTAACAAACTCAATGCTGACGCTAGCGTTCGCGCGACTTTCTTTGCCAGTATGACTGCTGGTATCAGCAAGTAACCATTTTCGCGGAACCCTTGAAGGCGGCTGCTCCGTCCGCTCAAAAATGCCTTCGTCGCCTTTTAAAGAAAGCTTTCGTTGGCTTTTTCACGCCTTTATGTAACCGCGATTGTTAAGTCCATATTACGTTGGCCCGCTAATCAATTTGAAAGCATTTTTGGCCTCCATTTCGCCCCGGACCAGAAGGGGTTGAGACTTTAATCTTTTCTATTTCCGTTGTGATAAACACGGAAAATCCCTACTCTCCGGCAATATTACGACTCGCTAGCAGGCGTGCTTTGTGCGCCTTGGTCGCGGGTCTCTGTCGAGCCCCGAAAAAGAAGTTTCATACGTTCGCGATTCGATCTCGAACGTGACCTAAATGTCCTCTCGCAACGAACGTAATCGATGCTTGTTTAAACGCGGAGGTTCTGCGCGCGGGCGGCCAATCGCCAGAAACCTTCTTTTTATTTTACTCTCACTTCTCTGCGGAATATCGTCTGCCGAAACGACGCTCGACAGCGCCAAAGAAGCCCGGCTTCCTCAACGCGCTCCGCTGAAGTGGGAGAACTTGACCGATGGCCAACAGTATATTGCAGGCCCTACGCCTAAGTTCAACCGCGCTTACAAGTTCTGCATCGTTGATCTACGTCCCGGTGAGTCGATTGACTTCCAGGTTCCAGAACAAGAGTTCATTCGCGTTCTCAGCTGCGGAAGTGAAACAGTCGCTGACGATGTTCTGCAGGTATGGACCTCCAACGGTACAGGTTTGTTTCGCAAACTGAAACCATCCATTGCCACTGATGGCATGTCGATGGTAGCGGCGCCTGATGATGCGGGGCTTTCCATCGGACGTGTAATGTGTTCACCGGACGCCCCATCCTCAATGGCGGTCGCGGTATTCACATCGGCCCGTTATCAGCACCGCAGTTTGGACTACTACCAGTGCGACATAACGTGCGATGAAAAACGCGTCAAAATCAGCGACGACCGAGGCAGAAGACCTCTGTACTACACGCCTTTGAAATCTGGCCGGCGCTATCCGCTGGAAATGGAAGGCAGCTCACGTTTGCGGTTAGAAACGCGGCTGAAGTACGATCTTGATGCCAGCCAACACCAGTTCTATTGGGTCAAAATTTTCGTTGATGGGATACATCACAAAACGCTGTTGTTCGACACCTTGCCGCAGCGTATGCACCGTGAATTCGTAAGTAGCGCAGAAAGGCTGATTGGTGGGCGCGAATTTGAATATCTGGACATAGAAAATGATTACGAATCAGTCGAAATTGAACTCTCCCATTCGGCCTACGTGCGCGCTAACGCTATCGGCCTAAATCTTTGCAATCCCCTAACCAACCGTCGTTTTAACTTTCCCATTCTGGAGAAACAGTTAACAGGCGAAGATTCATGGTTAGAACAGGAATGGTTGGACGATGGCAAAACGCTGGATGAGTATCTCCAAGGCGCCGAGGTCATCCCCCCTGCCCCGACTGATTCGTTGTGGGATCCGTTTTTGAATTACCCGCGCCTTCTGGAGGTCGCGCGGGACAACGGTGTGATTCATGGCGGGCTGCGTGCGTACATGTGGATGCGTGCGATCGCTTCCCGTCGGCGCGGTGAAAGCGACTTTGGCGATGAGGTTTCCGCTGCCGAACTTGTCGGTCGGATTAAGAACCGATTCACTTACTATCGAGATTTCTCTCCCATTGAAGTCACTCCTGCTGCCGCTCCGCGATTCGTTGGTTTTCCGTCGCGCTCGATCCGAAGACCCAATCAAAGCGAAACAGAAACCATCGTTGGTGAACAACACATCATCGAAGCAGCTAAAAGACTGCCGACGACAACACTTTATCGTTTGGCAACCAATGGCGATCAATCGTGTGGCTGTCATGGTCTGCGGTTTCGCCCACAGCAATCGCTTGGCCGGACGCTGATCAGGTGGATCGTCGACCGAAACGACGTTGCCTCCGACGTCCAGATACAGGTTCAATACGATGACCGACCACCTGTGACGCTCAGTCTTGAGCCCCATTCAGCATTGCCAACCGAAGCATTCATCCCGGGACGATCAGAAGCGGCAATGGCCAGTCTTTCAGTAGTCCACCACCGCTACGACAGTGGCCCTTGGGGAGGTCCATTTGCTGCGATTGATCAAAACGTTCCCATGATTAAAGCTGCCATCGCCGAGATGATTTTGCCCTCCGGCGTAAACGCGGTGAAGGTCACCGCGACATCCACCACCGAGGATGCCGTCGACATCGGCTGTCAAATTCTGGTTTCAGCCCACACTGAACTTTCTGAATCTGCCCATCTCAAGCATTCCAAGCACGCCAGTACGATGCCGGAAATGAGACAGTTTTCAGGCGAGCAATTAGATAACGATTCGCTTGGTCTTCAACGTTTGCTCAACAGCCACATGGAAAACTTCACCAACGGCATTACCAAGGGCAATCAGTTAGAGCCTCCAGTAGAAATTTGGTCAACCAAACGCCTGGAACAAGCCCGCACCGCCGCGTTGACCGCAGCAAACGATGGAAACTGGCCAGCGGTAATGGAGTATCTGACCGAGATGGTGCACCATTCGAAGTCGACAAAACGCAATGATGCGATTGTGACACGCGCCCAATTATTAGAGCACGCCGGCGAGCATTTCCTTGCCAACCGAGAGCGTCGGGGCTGGTTGATGTTCTCCGACAACGTATCGCTTAAGAAGCTAATGTTGCAAGCGCTATTGAATGAAAAAGCTGGACGGCCAAATGAAGGCTTCTATCGTGAAAATCTATTGTCGGTCGGAGCCAGCGAAATCCCCGGTGCCGACTTGGAGATCGAGCTTGCAAAACAACTGGCCGCCAATGGTCGCTACCGGTTTGCGTTTCTGGCGATCCCACCAGATGCTGTCGGAGATGATGTCGAAGAGCTCAGGTTGCGTTGCTGTTTTCAATTGAGATGGTGGAGGTCGTACAAACAATCACTCAAACGCGTCACCGATCTAGAGCAACGAAGTTTCTGGGGCGGCATCAAGCTTCTTCAGCTGGGGAAATACAAACGCGCCTTCAAACTACTTTCGGCCGCCGGCGAGCGCGGTCAAACTTGGATCACGCACTGGAAATATGGGGACCATGTCTATTCCCGACTCACCAGCCCCGATTTCCTAACTCGCATGGCAGCCGTCGAGGACTGGCAAAGGTACTTGGATAAAACGCCAGGACCAAGAATCAAACAGTTCGATCCCTCGGTCGTAAAATCTTGCTACGGCGCTGCCACAATCTACTCGACTGGCAGGGACTTGAGATACGATTCCTTCACTTCGTTGCAGGCAGCACCGGCAACGGTGGCGATCCAAGGGCCAGCACGTATTTCGATTGAATCGCGCCCGCTACGCAATTTGCAATCACCTAAATTGATCAATGGCATGATGGAGATTATCAATGGTTCCCAAGTTCAACGCGTGCCGATTATCAACAATAGACTTTCTAACACGTTGCAAATCGAAGGCCGCGAAGAGTATCAATTTCCAGGTGAAAAAATCATCACCTCAATTGACCTTCCTCAAGGTCTCAACGAAATTCAATTAGGCAGCAATCAAACCGATATGATTCATCGCGTTTCCACGTGGCGACCGGAAATTCTGTCACCTGTATTACCCCCGATCAACGAAACAACACTCGCCGCCGTCATCGTCGGGAGATTTGGCAACACGCACCATCCGCAGTTACCTGATGGACTTCCGAATCGAATCGGCGTCGAAAAGACGACACCTGATCTTGTGCGATTGGTATCGCGTGAAGCCGGCGGCCATTCAATGGCCCATGGCCTTATTCAATTCACTGGTGATGACCTTAATTTAGCTCGCCTCACTCCCCATCTGACGGAGCAGCTTGGCGATCTTCCTGTTTGGCAAAACCGAATCGTACCGGTTTACCTTCCGCTTGAGCTTCAACATCAAGACGAAGTTTACCGAGCGGCTATTGCCATCGCCTACGACGATACTCCTCTAGAAGACAACGATGCTGATTTAGCGCGAATGAAGAAAATCACGATGCTACAGAAGCTTGTTCAAGCCCACCCTCAACACCAAGACCTGCGACGCCTACTGGGCCAAGTCAAAACGGGCGCGTCGTGGCAGCGGATGGAACAATTTGATCGCAGAGCCGGAGTCTACATCGAACGGGTCCAACAGTGGCGGCCCGACAACCCAAGCACTCGAATTCGCAAGTCGTTACAGGGGAATCTCTCACCACAGCGCGTTTTGCTGGGGGATGAACCGTTGATTCTTGACCTGACTTCCATCTTTTCACCGGAGGTTGAAATCTCGCTCATACGCCCGCGCGTTGGATTTCTTCCTATGGCCAAAACAACCGTGATGTGGGAAATCAACGGACAACACGATCAAGTCACTTTGAAGGACCACGACGATGTCGAAACATTTCGCATCAAAATTAATCCCGACAACACTCAGATTTCTCTGTGGATGCCGCAGCCCTATGCCAACCATTACGTGCACGTTGACGTGAAGGAGATTCTGCCTGATGGCACCGTGGATGCCGACAGCGATCTCTCTAGCAGCCTTGGGTCGGTCAAGCGTTCCTACCACGTTGCCACCCAGGAGGAACCATTGCGTTTTCGAGTGGCTGGCCCCAACGTGATTCGTGTTGACCAACTTATCCAAGAGAAGATTGTCACCAAGATCATTCCCGTTACCAAAGAAAGTCGCACATTTGAAATGGTACCGGGAGAAGGGCAGAAAGTCGCGCGATACAGAATTTACAAAATGGACCTAAGCGCACAGGGTCCTCCGATCTACCGCGCGCCACCACCTCCTGTCTGCAGCGACAAACACTGGATCAACTCCACGGTCGAAGCGGTCTTTGATCAAGTCGAAAACAGATTTACAACCGATGACTTGGATTTGCTTGGGTTGCGATCACCTGACGCAAATCAAGTCGATGTTGATGTCGAGGACGCGACGCAACTGGGGCTACAAGAAAGTGGGACCACCGGGCTGCATCTCGGCTATCGCTCACGTCGTCCACTGGACGAATTTCCGACCGGTGGTGAGCCAGGCCGATTCTTCGAAGTCGGTCTAACCAATCACTACTTCGACCAATGGAGCAACCAATATCGCAAAACCGAATTACTCGTTCGACCAAGGTTGGGATCCGGTCCAACCTTCGGATTTCGCCACGGCCGGCAAGACTCAAACCGCATCGTCGACGACGCTTCCAATAACTCCGCCGATTCATGGGGGCCGTTGTATTCGCAATGGAACGTCTTCGCATTCGGACAGTACGCAGGAACACCGCTGCTGCCGGATTCACATTCGTTCCCATGGACGGCCGGTTTGTCGGGAAGCATTTCGCGCAAACATTATTTCAATCCAAACTTAAGCCATCGACCGGTGTTAAGCTTTCACGGTCGCTTCCTCAGTGAGGACAACAACGGTTTCGCGCCCGGAGAATTGGACCAAGACATATTTACGCGTTACAAACGAGATCACCGCTATGGTTTACGGCTATCAGACAGGTTCGTCTATCAATGTTGCCTTGACCGACGCGTCTATTTAAGGCCCATGTTAAACAGTAACGAAGATCAACTAATTCCCGACAATGCTGGTTTTGAGATTGGATCGGATCAATTGTTTGGACCGATACAGCTGCACGCCGACTATCGAATGACCCAATTTTTTGCCGATAACGACCGAAGTAAGGCTGCCCTGCAAAACCTCTTTCGCGTTGATGTAAAAGTAGAGCGCTGGCATCGCGGCGGGCACCGATCCGAGATTGATCTCTCCGTCCGCCATGCGATAGATGGCGGCACCAGTTTCGGACTGTTTTTCCACCACTATTTCAATGACGGTCGCGGCTATCGCGACTTCAATCCAAATTCGATTCTGTTTCGCTCGTTAAAGCAAGAACGCGCAGCGAAAGTCAACCACTCCTATCCCGACTGAACCCAACTTAAAAATCTATGGCGACTGGTGTTCAATCTAGCAAATCAACAGACCAGCCCCAGCTTCTGATGGGTGAAAAGACCTGGGATGTTGAAGAGTCCAAACATGAAGACTCTTCGGCGAATCCACTAGGACGTGCAACGTTACGATCACTTGGCAGTTCAGTGGGGCTTCGCCAGGTACGTAGACTAATGGAACTGGGGCTCAATGAATTTCAAATCAAACTTAACTCGGGTCTTATCACAAGATTACAGGATGGCTATCAAGCTTGGATCAGAAACATAAAGCAGGTTGCTGAAAACAATGTTCGCAATGCCAAGCAACTCAGTGATCAACGGTGGCTGCTTGACGAAATCAACACAAGTAAAAGCCGACAGAGCAACCCAACTCCCCGTTTTCTTTGTGATTTTCTGTTCATGCAAATCCAAGAACAGCTGGAAGGGCTCTCCAAACTCAATACGTTGAATAAGCAGTTTCGCCGCAATCTTGCTACGGCATCTACCACCAAAGTCCGGCAGGAACTGATTCTCCACTTCGCTCAATGTTTGAATCCCGATCCCGACTCACTAGTAAAGGACGAACGAGCATTCGCACGTTGGTTTGATGAAGAGGCACTCAGTGACCGCTTTGAAAAGCGCCGCGGCGAAGAAGAGCTGGTTCTCTGTTTTACTTTAGATCGTCTGGCTTCAACCGTCGTTCATGTTTTTCATCGCGCCATGGAGTTTAACAGTGCTCATTTTGGTGGCGCCACCGACGATCTAACCAAGCGTATTAATGGCATCTGGCAACGCCTTAACATTGAAACTTCATTGCTACCAGCCTTAGTGTACCAAGGTGACGTGCGGATTCATTGTGCGGCTATGAAATCATTGCGTGTCATGCTGGAGGCGTTGCCCAGCACGATCGCGTGGACGGTTGTCAGTAAGCGCATGATCGGGTTCATCGACCGATCAGCGCGACAAAAGACCTCTGATGTTTGGATTCAATGTGAAGCGCTAACGATTCTCTCAAATCTATCTGTCGACGCGACGCTTAACGTCATTGATCAACGGCTTAGTAGCCCCGGCACTGGGGACGACATTTTTGTACGCCGACATGCGTGGAGCTTGATCGAAAAACTTCTCACCGGAGGCGACGGACACGACATCAATTTTCCTTGGCCGGGCGACCCCAGCAGCTTCGTTCGCCAAAAAACGGCGGAAGCACTTTTTTTCTCGTTTGACCGTTTGACCCACCGGCGTTGGCGACAAATCGTACTGGGCGATTCCGATCCAAAAGTTCGGGCGGCCGCCATCGCCACCGCCTCGCGCCCCGGTTTGCAAACGCAGCAGAGCATCAATTTTTTTAGAGTCCTGCCGCATGTTTTCAAAAGTGAGCAAGACGATTTTGTTCTCAGAACTGCGTTGTGGACCGCGACCGACGTGCTGGCTCGAAGCACTGCAAAACTATCGGCTCAAACGATTGGCGACCCCAGCCAATCGCAGTTCACAATTATCACGCTGTTTGCGAGGCAAATACAACCCGCTATTCTACAGCTTCAGCAAACACACGATTCGGTCCCGGTACGACGCTGGGCCGCACAATGCAACGAACGCATTTGGGGTTTGTTGGATGAGAAGATCCGACCATTGATCGAACGAATGAGCCAGGAAGTTTCGCACATCGAACCCGGGCGTTCACGCACTTTTCCAGCACAGTGGTTTGACTGGGTCGATGAAGTAACGCTAACAAGGTTGTTTGCAGTCTTATCGCAAGATGATTTTGGTTGTGAAGTGCAGAGAACATGGTGGGGACTGCGTGTCACCCGTGGTCCAATATTTGGAACGCGGCTGTGGCGATTGCTACACGAACTTCGACGATCCGCGACCGACAAACGCCAGGGCCACCGACACAGCATCGGCCGAATCAGCACCGCACGGCTCAAAGCCCCCTCGCAGATCTTAGGAGAACTTAGCGAAACTAAGGTGCCGGGCGAACCACTTACGATTGCCAGCGACAGCACTTGGCGCCCTTTCTTGCCCTTGGTCGACGATCTGATTTCAGCGTTGAACATGAGTTGGTTCAAACCCGCAACCGTTAAGATTGTCTCCAGCCAGGGCATTACCTCAATCACGCCGCCCCCCAAAGTCGGCCAAAGAATCGCCGCCTGTTATTCATTGACCAAAGATTTTTCAAAGTACGCTACCCTGAGAAACTGGAACGATGGAACGACCGATGCAAGCTCGTACATTGATTCTATTCGCGCGCTAGGATTTGAAGTCACTTTCAAAACGCATCGGTACGACCCAGAGAGCTACACCACCGATTGCCAATCTTTGCCACCAAAAAGAGAGACCCGTTTAAAAAACAGCATCGACTCCAGTGTCTCGAGATTCTTTGGAAACGTGACTCAGCTTTCGCCAATCGTTCTTCCATTGGCGACTCACTTACTCGGTGCTTCGCACTATGACACGGCAGTCGGTCATCTGAAACGATTCACCGAATACTTCACTTCGCTGTACGAAAACTCACTCGAAGAACTGGTTTTGTTTTCCTGCTTAGTGCTGTTTTGTGTAACATTACGCCATCTGTGGATGAATTTTTCGTTACGCCAATCTCGCAAGAGAATTCCGCTTTCAATCGGCGGTTGGGGAACCCGTGGCAAATCGGGAACCGAACGTCTCAAGGCCGCCTTGTTGGGTTTCATGGGGCATGGACTGGTTTCAAAAACGACCGGTTGCGAGGCAATGTTCATACACAGCCACGCATTTGGGCAACCGTTGGAAATCCCTTTCTTTCGTCCCTATGACAAAGCCACGATTTGGGAACAGCGGAACCTGGTTAACATCGCCGCCAAGCTCAAACCGTCAGTCTTCTTGTGGGAGTGCATGGCGCTCAACCCTGCTTACGTTAATGTGCTACAGCATCAATGGATGCAAGACGACATCGCCACAATCACCAACACCTATCCCGATCACGAAGACATTCAGGGACCGGCCGGCTATGACGTCGCCAAAACGATCGCTTGTTTCGTTCCCAATAAATCTCTGTTGGTGACAACCGAGGAACAAATGAAACCCTTCGTCACCCAACAGTGCCTGCGTAATAAAACGACGTTGCAGTCAGTGGGTTGGCTGCAGTCGGGTTTGATCACGAATGACATCTTGAATCGGTTTCCTTATCAAGAGCATCCCGATAACATCGCGCTAGTGTCACAGATGGCTTCCAATCTGGGCATGACGCATGAACAAGCGGTCAAAGCAATGGCCGATGATTTAGTGCCCGATCTGGGCGTCTTGAAAACACATCCCGTTTCGACAGTAAAGTCCCGGCGTATCGAATTTACCAACGGCATGTCCGCGAATGAGCGTTTTGGCTGCATGGGCAACTGGAAACGGTTGAAGTACGACGTCCAAGACCCTTGGACCGACCCGACAACATGGATTGTGGGTGTGATCAACAATCGAGCTGACCGTGTGCCACGTTCGCGCGTCTTTGCAAAGATCATCGTCGAAGACATTAACGCGGACCGATTCTTTTTAATGGGCACCAATCTTAACGGATTAAAAAAATTCATTGACGAAGCGTGGCAAGACAAATCCGAAACGATGACGCTGAAAAAAACCGATGGATCCTGGAACATCGAAAGCGCCTTGGCAACGTTGAAGGAAACGGCATGGAAATTTCGCCAACCCGTAGAAGAACAACAAATCAAAGTGCAACTAAAACACATGGTAAGCAGCGTGGCTGTAGAGATGACAGCCCGTGGTTTATCAGACCCTGCGGTTGATCTCGATCTCACCGCGATCACTCCCAACAGTGATCTAACGGAATTGTTGGCGGAAGCGGGCTTCCCCGAAGAATACACCAAGGCAATCGTCGAACAACAAGCGTGGCTCAATCGAGCTTATACAGAATTTCGAGACTTGCACGAAACGATCAAGGATGCTCCCCAAGAGATCGCGGACACCGTCGATAAAAAGTATCGCGCAATGCTCAATCGCTGGTTCTCCCGGAAGTTGATTATCGTTGCAGATTCAGAAGCCACCGGTGAACAAGTTGTTGGTCAAATTGTTCAAGAGGTCCCGCCAGGCTATTTAGCGCGTACGATGGGAATGCAAAACATCAAGGGAACAGGGCTCGATTTCGTCTACCGATTCCAAGCATGGGACACGTGCTTCGAAGCTTGCGAAGCGACACAGGATCGCCGACCGGTGGTTGCCGAGAAAGCGATTGCCGCTTTGGTGTCGATGCCGGTCATCGGACAACTGTGCGTGGAAAAATTGCAAGAGACGATTGCTATTTGTCGAAACAGCAAAGTGCTGCAGCGGTCAGACCTGCAATCGCAGTTGGACGGATTGAAAACCCGCGTTGATGCTGCCGCACAAAAACTTGCTGATGGGCCGAATGCTTCAGCTGATTTTGACGAAGGTCCAAGCCCCATCGAAAACTCGTCTACATTGCGGCAACATTTGCGGACACTGCACCAATGGTCAGTCCAATGGGCTGAGGAATTTCTCGATGTAAATGATTCGATCCGTCGACGCGCGAAAGCTGACTTAATTTACAAGGACTATGTCGCGTGCCGCATCAGCCGACAGCGCGCCGTTGTTGAGCTTCGGATCCTAAATAAACGGCAAAAGGGTGGCTGGTTGAAAGAGGATTCCAAGAAGGTTCGAAGCAAGTTGCTGTTGAAGAAGTAGGACTCCCTCCAAATACTATTAGAGAGAAGCTTCAAGATCCAACTGGCATTTTCTGTCCAAAGTCTTGGATAAACTCTCCGAAAACCAGACCGGCTCAGGCAGGAAAGAGCTATAATTGAACCACAAATGAAAAGACTATCTTAGGCCAGAAGACGGACATCACCGGATAAGTGATGTCTACTTTAGAGTAACATCTGTGAACACTTCTTTCCCAACCGCCTCGATTCGAACCGCATTTACGCTTGTCGAATTATTGGTCGTCATCGCAATTATCGGCATCTTGGTTGGGATGCTGCTGCCGGCAGTGCAGAAAGTGCGCGAAGCCGCGCGAAGAACCCGTTGCCTCAACAACATGCGGCAACTGATGCTTTCGGCGCACATGTTTCACGATTCTAAACATGGATTTCCGCCGTCAGCTATTGGAGGCGAGGAATGGACGATTGGCTTCGGTCCTGCGCGGGCCGGCTACATCACTTGGCCTGCGTTTCTTTTGCCCTTTTTAGAGCGAGGCAATCTGGCCAACAGAATTGACTTCAATTATTCAGCATATATTTCGGATTCAACAGGTCAGCACGATTCGCTGTCCGGTGTCCACCCCGCCAACGTTTCAGATCAAGTGAACAAGTTTGCGTCGACCAATGCTCCCCCTTTGTTTTCGTGTCCCTCAGTTGCGAAACAATTTGAACAGGGCGAACACAAAGACTACGCCATCAATGTCGGTGGGCAACTGCCTTGGTATCCCTTCAATCGAGACGGCAACGGACTGGGCTTCCTCGATTCAAAAATCCGGATTGAACAAGTCGGCGACGGCACTTCCAACACTTTTCTATTCCTGGAGCGGAAGCGATACGATGGACGTAACCTCAGCGACAACACGCGTGTCAACCCATTTCTTTGGGCGTCCTTCAGACACAACGGCCAAGTGCTGTACGGTTATTCGGCCGACGAACCCGAGATCATCGCCCTATTTAAAATCGGACAGCTTTGGAGAGCACCCGCCAGCGATCATCCCGATGGCATCAACGTGGCTATGTGCGACGGAAGTACACGGTTTTTATCAGACTCAATTTCATTTGATCCGTACCGAGCGACATTCACACGTTCTGGTGGCGAAGTAGAAGTCGCCCAAATCGGTGACTGATCAAACGTAAAATCAAACGACCACTCTTGATACCCGATTACAAAATTGTAGCGGCAGGCCATAGGCGGCTTTCGCTCCTAGGTTGCGAATCTATGCGAAGATTCGCAAAAACTATCAGCCGCAGCCTCACCGCGCAAGTAGCGTTTTTTCGCCGAGCGGAAGACTAGTATTTTATGTCAACTTGGTTTTCGGGTAGAGAACTGCAGCTGGACTCGCCAGAGTTCAGGCTTTGTTGACAGGACCGAATTCTGGCGAATCCGGCTACCCGAAAATTGAATTGGGGCAAACTACTAGTATGAGCAATTACTGCTGCCGAGTCCCTACTGGCATGCGATTACCGGTGGAACGGGCCGTGCGTACCATTGCTTTACCAGTTTGTGATGTGCCGGTGAGGTAATTGTCGATTTGGGCGTCTTGGTGAATGCGCTGAATTTCTTCCTGCATTGCCAAGCGAATTTTTTTCTCATGAATGTTCTTGTGCAATTCGTCCTGCACCGCATCGAAGTCAGCGACTTGCGGATTGGTGCGGCCCTTGCTGAACAGAATCGCCCAGTGTTCTCCCAATTGAATTACTTTTGAGATTTCATTCTTTGACAGTGAAAACGCTTCGGCTTCCAACTCGGGTTGGCCACCAAACTTCTTCACGGGGGGGACTTGGCCAAAATTATTTTTGGACGCCGGTTCAATTGAATACTGATGCGATAACTGGCCAAAATACTCTGCTGTTGGATTGGCGGCAGCCATTTTCCAAACTTTCGTGGCAGCGCGCTGGTCTTGGAAGACGATCGCCAATACCTCAACGCCCGGTCCGAAATTGGCTTCGTAGCCTTTCTGCAAATCTTCTTCGGTCACTTCAACGTTGTCAGTCACCAATTTCTTGAGTGCTACCGTGGGCCAGACCTGATCTTCAATATAGAAATCGACCTTACTTTTATCGTTTCCTGTAACAAAAGCCAGATACTCGTCGATGTTGACTTCGCCACCTGGTAGTCGCTGTTTTACTTGTTCCGCTGCTCGCTCGATTTCGGCGGTTACCTCTTCTTGCTCCACGGACATGCCGTTGCGTTCAAGCTCTTGAACCAACAGAGTACGATTGACTTCAACTTCCAGCATCATTTTGCCATAGCGTGTAATGCATTCCTCGGCGACTTGGTTCTTCAACACTTTCTGGCCGTTGACCGTCGCGGCAACACCAGGCATTTGTTTTGAAAGTTCAGGATTATTCATCACGTTGACGATTTCAGCTGATTCCTGCAGGTTGCGAAATAGATCTAACGCTGAACTGCGTAGCTTGTCGCGAGTGATTTCTTCGATGAGGCGCTGGTGGACTTGCGTGAGCTGCTCTTTGGTAAGTTCTTCAGCCGGGAATACGCGTTCGCATCGCAGCACCAAAAATGCCCCATCGACTTTAAAGACATCGGAAATTTGACCGGGCTGAAGCGAAAACGCTACATTTTCGAATTCAGGAAATCCACTGTTGCGGCGGATGGGAGGCAACAGCCCACCCATCGCAGCGCTGTTGGTGTCGACGGAATGTTGTTTGGCCAGTTTCTCAAAGCTCTCGGGTTCAGAGCGTAGAATTTCGCGCAGCGTTCTGGCAGCCTCTAAATCAGCTAAAGCGATTTGACGCACCTGAATCTTTGCACCAAATTCAAACTCCATCTTCTGCTGGAGCTCTTGTGGTGTGACCTGAATCTGAGCTTCGGCGATGCGTCTCAGGGCCAATTCGTTCCAAACGATGTCATTTTTATACTGATCAATTTTGATGTCCCGCTTGCTTTCGATCAGCTTTAAGTAGCGGTCAGCAGAAAGCCCGAACTTTTCGGCTTTTTCGCGAATGGCTTCGTTGATGTCGCCTTCGGTGATTTCGATACGTTGCTCTCGCAACTTGTTCATCACCAATAGTTTATTAATGATGCTTTCCAGTACATCGTTGCCAAATCGACGCATGGATTCGTTGGCCAGTTGTTGGCGCGAGATTGGCCGACCGTTTACCGTCGCCATCGTTGAAATTCTTTTCTGGCCCGTTTGCGATACAGGCTGTGCCCTTGGAGACGATTGCTGTGCCGACGCCGAAGGGGCCGATGCGACCGTCACTATAAGTACAGCAAAAGCGGCAGAAGCAAAGAACGAAAAGGATTTCGCGAACATAGGGTAACTCCATTCACCACATAAAAAACGGCCTTTCCTTAGGCCAGCCCACCCTGGCGGAGCGTACGGCTCCAGGTGTTGATCACTTGTGCCGAAGTATGGAAAAATTACAAAAAAGGGTCAAGCCAGATATCTGCTGGCATTGGCAGATTGAGAAGAGGCCGGGAATGAAAAGTATGCCAGCAATCAAAGCAGACTTTTCGCAATCGTTACGACCCACTTGCGAGTGCGAACTATCGTTTCACAACGGGAAACTTCTTTCAGCGCTTCCAATGGTACAAACGATACACTTGTTATTCGCAAACCCTAGTTTGAGTAAAGGCCCTACAATGTTGCTAACTCGATCGTCCCGTATTACGGCGTTAACTATTGCCGTTGTCTTATTCGCTGTTGTGTCTTCATTGGCGTCGGATTGCCAAGCCCAACGGCGACGATTTGTACCCGGCCAAGAATTGGGAAGATTTTTGGGTATTGGCCATGGTGCTGGCTTTCACTGCGCCAACGCGGGCCAAAACACGGACTACTACAATCCATACAGCGCTCACAATTCGGCGTTGACCGCAGGTTACGATCACTACAACGGAAATTATCAAGGTTACGCGAGCTTTGACTCTGACACCGTTGCCCATTCGTCCTACACCGGTCGGGACCAAGATCAACACTCTGTCTTTGAGTCGCTACCCGGCCAGACCGTTCAGCCAAAGTTCGAACCAGCCGTCGAT
>Ga0209831_1000437_pt1 | contig 40113 bp, 28 predicted proteins | sample Maine_Asex4_meta_FD_187451 | JGI IMG/M metagenome (GOLD analysis project Ga0209831, IMG submission 187451) | Marine algal microbial communities from Maine, USA - Maine_Asex4_metaG (SPAdes) (version 2) | ecosystem: Host-associated > Algae > Red algae > Unclassified | place: Maine, USA | collected... | reverse complement strand
TGCAATTGAGATGCAATCTCACCCAGTGCCTGCGGTGTATGCAGTATGCTGGTGCCTTCGAAGTTGCCTTCCCCGGTGACGTTCCACACTGTTTGTGCCAGTTGCGCCTCGTCTTCCCCCAGAATCTCCACAAGCTCTTCTGGCGTCCAGATAAAGAACACACCTTCTTCGCCTTCGGAATCCGCGTCGGTGGCAGAGTAGAACATGCCAGACTCACTCGTCATGTCACGCAGCACGTAATCCAGAATTCGGCGCGCGGTACGTCCGTGTTGTCTGTCGCCTGTGAGCTGGTAGGCCTGAGAGTAGTTGCGTGCCAGCGCCGCCTGGTTGTAGAGCATCTTTTCAAAATGTGGTACCAGCCACTGTGAATCCACAGAGTAGCGATGAAATCCGCCTCCGACATGGTCGTGTATGCCGCCAGCGGCCATGTGTTGTAGTGACAGGTCTGCCATCAGTAGAGCGGCTTCAGCTGCTATGGTGTTAGTGAATGGGCGATTGGCCTGATCGAGCAGAAAGTACAGCGTGGGTTCACGCGGGAATTTCGGCGCACCATCGAAACCTCCATTGATGGGGTCAAAGCTTTCCTGTGCCTGAGTGATGGCGCGTTCGAGCTCGCGTTGGCCCACCTCGGTAGCCTCGCTGCTAGTGTCATTCAGGCGAGTGAGCGCAGCACTGACCTGTTCTGCCTGTTCCACCAGAGTCTTTCGCTCGTCTTGCCACAGCTGATTGACGCGCTCAAGAATCTGCGTAAAGTTATCGGGTGGGAAATACGTGGCGCCGTAAAAAGGCCGACCTTCGGTGTCCAGAAAACTGGACATTGGCCAGCCACCGCTTCCGTTGATCATCATGACGGCACTCATGAACAGCGCATCCACATCGGGTAGCTGCTCGCGGTCCACCTTGATGGAAATGTAGTGCTCGTTCATCAAGTCTGCGATTGCCTCGTTTTCGAAGCTCTCACGCTCCATCACGTGGCACCAGTGGCAAGTGGCATATCCAATGGACAGAAAGACTGGCTTGTCCTGAGCCTTCGCCACTGCAAAGGCTTCATCCCCCCATGGATACCAGTTCACGGGATTGTGGGCATGCTGCCGCAGGTAAGGTGAGTCTTCGCTGATCAGACGGTTGATGTATTGCGGGCGTCCGTCGGCGAACAGATGCTCCGTGCGAGGTTTGTATTCTTCACCCAGTGCTTCATAGGCCTCGATGAGTTGTGCTGACAGAGCAGCATCTTCGTTCATGGCAACTTCCGGATTTTCACTGCCTTGGGCGAGTGCGCCGGGCAGGTGAAGTGTTCCGGCGGTGAGGAGCAAGAGGATGAGCTTATTGAGCATGATGTGCAATTTCGCGCAGGGCTTGAGGAGATCACTATGACTCTCTCAAGTGCCAGATAGTTCACGTGGGGAGGTTATCGGCCCTCAACGGCATGAGTCCCGTCCCGTATACTGGGCGCAACAGTGGCATGAAGTCGGCACCGTAGCTGACAACCTAACCAGGCAGAATTTCCTATGTTCGATAATCTGAGTGAGCGCCTAGGCAACACGATCAAGAACCTGCGCGGGCAGGGGCGGCTGAGCGAGGAGAATATAAAAGACACCTTGCGAGAGGTGCGCATGGCGTTGCTGGAAGCCGATGTAGCGCTTCCGGTTGTCAAGCAGCTGGTGGATTCGGTTCGCGAAAAGGCTATGGGTCAGGAAGTCATCGGTAGTCTGTCACCGGGGCAGGCTTTCATCAAAGTGGTCAACGATGAGCTGGTCGCGGTCATGGGCGATAACGCTGAGCCGTTGAATCTGGCCACACAGCCTCCTGCGGTAATACTGATGGCTGGCTTGCAGGGTGCAGGTAAGACCACCACAGTGGGCAAGCTGGCGCGCTTTCTCAAGGAGCGCGAAAAGAAGAAAGTCATGGTGGTGAGCTGTGACGTTTATCGTCCTGCTGCCATCAAGCAGCTGGAGACATTGGCAGAAAGTGTCGATGCGATCTTCTTCGAAAGCTCGACAAACCAGTCACCGGTAGATATTGCCAAGGCTGCGTTGAATGCAGCGCGCAAACAGATGGTGGATGTGCTGTTGGTTGATACCGCAGGTCGGCTTGCCATTGATGAAGAGATGATGGCTGAGATCAAGCAGCTGCATGCAGCCATCAAGCCGGTTGAAACCCTGTTTGTCGTCGATAGCATGACCGGTCAGGATGCAGCGAATACCGCCAAGGCGTTTGGCGAGGCTCTGCCTTTGACCGGTGTGGTCCTTACCAAGACAGACGGTGATGCTCGAGGTGGTGCAGCGCTATCGGTTCGCGTTATCACAGGCAAGCCCATCAAGTTCATGGGTGCTGGTGAGAAGACGGATGCACTGGAAACGTTCCACCCTGAGCGAGTGGCGTCGCGCATTCTGGGAATGGGTGATGTCGTTAGTCTGGTGGAAGAAGTTACCGCCAAGGTCGATCACGACAAGGCAGAGAAGTTTGCCAACAAGATGAAGAAGGGCAAAACCTTCGACATGAACGATCTGAAGGATCAGCTTGAACAGGTGGCCAACATGGGCGGTATGGCCTCCATGATGGACAAGATGCCCGGCATGGGTAATGTGCCTGATGCGGTGAAGAACAAGATGGACGACAAGCAGTTTGTGCACATGATCGCGCTGGTGAATTCCATGACGCCTCAGGAGCGAAAGTATCCAGCCATTCTGAAGGGCTCGCGCAAAAAGCGGATCGCAGCCGGCGCAGGCTTGCAGGTTCAGGATCTGAATCGTCTGCTTAAGCAGCATCAGCAAATGGCACGCACCATGAAAAAGCTCAGCAAAGGTGGCATGGCTAAAATGATGCGTGCGATGAAAGGTCAGATGCCTCCGGGTGGCATGGGTGGCATGGGCGGTGGTATGGGTGGTATGGGGATGAAGTAATCCGTGTTCCGTTATCGCTGAGCGCCTGTTTTGCTCGCGATGCAAAAGAGGAAGTGGTCGGTGGCATTGCCGGTGAGTCTGGCGCTGCTATCAGCGGTAGCGAAGGCGCTACGGCAAACCCGACAGCAGTTAGCACCAAGGGCGAAGTATGACGTTAAGACTCATAGCAGCGGGACTCTGACCACTGATACGAATCAACAAATTCATCTGTGAAAGTGGTCTGTGCTCCCGAAAGGCTGCCGATGGCCTTGTTGTGCAGGGCGTCGTATTGATCAATGGCCGGCAAGCACAGCTCGGCGAAAAAGTAGCACCCGGTGACGATGTCACTGTCAACGGAGCCGTTGTAAGACCACTGGCCGCTGATCAGATTGTGTTTGTTGTGTTGAACAAACCTGTCGGGGTGGTCTGCACTGCGGCTCAGTCAGACAAGCGAAATATCGTGGAATATGTTGGCCACAGTGCAAGAATATACCCGGTGGGGCGGCTGGATAAAGACTCTCAGGGGTTGATATTTCTGACCAATCAATGCGATCTGGTTGACAGGATTCTAGGTGCCGGTAACCAGCACGAGAAAGAATATGTGGTTACCGTGAATAAGATAATAACGGACGAGTTCATGGCTGGCATGAGAGGTGGTGTGCCCATGCTTGGCGTTGTTACTAAACAATGCAAGGTGATTCAGGAGTCTCGGTTTGTATTCAGAATCACTCTGGTTCAGGGTCTTAACCGCCAGATCCGCAGAATGTGCAAGCACTTCCAATACAGCGTAGAAAAGCTGGAACGTGTCCGTATCATGCACATCGACCTGGGCGATCTATCGTTGGGTCAATGGCGCGAGTTAGGTGCAGATGAGCTCGCAGTTCTTATAGAAGCTCTGGATGTCAAAAGTCCCCTGCATACTGTTGGATAAACTCCATAGCTTGCCAGTCACAATTTTTCGTAGAGTGGAAAGAGGCCGTCAATAGAGCCAGTGAGGCCCGTGCGTTCGTCATCGCTATTCGTTCGTATTAAAGCTCGCCAGATAACGTTGTAAGGGTGGGTGGCGATCACGCAGTGTCTGTCTGATCGATTGCAACAGTGCCGCATTCCATGTTCTTGCCGCTGTAGACTGGTTATGGGCGACATAAGCTTCAAGATCCGCACTGCTGATATCACTGAATATCATTGCTGCTGTGGTGTGTATATCGTTACGTAACAGTGCGCCGTAGAATTCCTCATCACCTTGCGTCTGCATTACAGTTTGACTGGTTGTTGATCGAGATTCGTTGTTTGCAATGCAATCTCCTGTTTGCAGGACCAAAGCCGTTGTTTCTGTGTGCAGCGCGGCAACGAAATTGACTGTCATTGATGAGTCAATAACGTTCAGAATCAATCTTTGGCGCGTCTCGTTGTAATCAGAGTTATGGGTGAGTTCCAGCTGGCGCCTGTTGTATTCAGCGCCATCCCAGTCTGCAGAGCTTACTTCCGCATCCATTATCCGTTTGCCAGCGGGCGATGCCATCCAGACTGCAACCGAGTCAGTCAGGGTCGGCGGCATGTGCCGAGTCATCTGCTTTACGCTTTCATCTACCATGCTCTCCACTTCCAGCACCTGACCAATAAACTGCTGGATAGCGTCAGCTTTGGCAGATGGATCGTTACAGGCTTGGCGAGTCTGTGCCGATTCGGCAAGTACCGTTGTTGCAAGATCGGTGTAGAGTCTCTGGATACCCGAATCGAGCAGCATCGTTGTCAGTTTTTCGGATATCTCTACGGTTGAATCTGTAAACAAACTACCCGAGGCAGCTGAGTTTGCAGCCTGACTCGTTGACAACCCAGCACAGGATGAAATCAATGCACACAGGGTTGAGGTGCGGCACAGTCTGCCAATAGCCACGACAGCTGCTGGTAACGAACGGTCTGGTGAAGACATGAGATGAGATGCCGATGAACGTCTGATAACTACTGCAAGAAGTGTCCCGTTGCGACTATTTCGACGCGGTATTCCGGATGGTGCAGTTTTCTGCAACAGCAGCAGTGGCGTGCGGACTTGTAGCGAAGAGGGCAGTTCGGCATTTGCTCGCAGCTGCCCATGAGCATCGTGTCTACGCGTACATCAATTAATCGGGAGTGCCGTAGTTTCCTTGATATTTTCCATGACAAAGCTGGCAGAGATACTGGAAAGCCTGATACGTTTGATGAGTTGTTGATATAACCGATCATAGTCGGCAACACTCTTGACCCGGATTCTAAGTACATAGTCGAGGTCGCCACTCATGCGGTGAGCGCTGACAATTTCTGGCGTCTCTGCCACGACAATACGCAATTGTTTTACCCAGTCGCTATCGTGCTCGCTGTCCCTGATCAGTACGTATACCATCAGGTCTAATCCCAGAGGTTCGGGGTTCAGGATAGCAACGCGCTTACTGATGACGCCTTCGTACTCCAGCGTTTTGATGCGCCGCCAGCAGGCATTGCGCGACAGATCAACCTGCTCCGCCAGTTCTTCGATGCTCGCGGTGGCATCAGTTTGTAGCAGTTGAAGGATTTTCAGATCTTTTTTGTCAAATTCATTTCGCATTGGATGGGATAATATCCCATATATGGACTGATTCAGTGTGAAAAATGGGATAATGTTTGGTTGTTGCAGGATTACGATGTACCGGTCTTCCATTAACGCAACAGAAAATCCCAATGAATATCCTGTACAAGCTGGCCCGAGTCTGCCGCGAGCACCCACAAAGCGTCGGGCAGACATACTGGCAGCACTTTCGTTTTTCGAGTCTCATGTCACTGCGTCTGTTGCTCGCGGCAACGACAGCTTTTGTGCATGCTGTGATACCGGGTGTCTGTCAATCCACGACAAGCCGTTCCATAGATGACTTGCATGGGTGCATGCACCATCAGACTGACACTGCCAACCGAGACTGATCGAGCATGTGTCGTTTGGTAGCTTATGTTGGTCCTGAAATTCCCTTGCAGAATATCGTCGCCTCACCTGCGCACTCGCTACTCCACCAGAGCATGTCGGCTAATGAATCACTACTCGCGGTCAACGGGGATGGGTTTGGCGTTTGCTGGTATGGAGCCGATCCGCAACCTGGCTTGTATAAGGATGTGATGCCAGCATGGTCAGATTCCAACCTGACCAGTGTTTGTCGGTTGGTTAAGTCAAGGTTGTTTCTGGCGCATGTTCGTGCGTCAACGGACGGTGAGACATCTCGAGCCAACTGTCATCCTTTCGTTATCGGGCATTGGTCGTTCATGCATAACGGCCAGATACCGCATTTACGCCGAATACGTCGTGATCTGGAAAGCGAACTGCCAGATCATCTTTTTCATGCACGTTTGGGAACAACCGACTCTGAACTGTTTTTCCTGCTGTTGCTCGCCATGGGGTTTGCCGATAACCCCGTGGCTGCATGGGAGCAGGCCTATGCACGAGTGTCAGATAGCCATGAGGGCGAAGATGATCCAATGCGCATGACCTGTGTGCTTTCAAATGGCAATAAGGTCTATGCATTCAGGCAGTCCTCGGATCAGCAGAGCCCTACACTGCACGCCTCAAAGATACTCGACAACGGCGGGTACGCCTTCGCTTCAGAACCTCTTGATAGTGATATAGATAACTGGCGGCGGGTACCAGAAGATGTTTTTTTCACGATGGATGCGGTGAGCACTGAGTGTGTAGATTTGTGTCGAGTGTGACAGGGGGTTGGCGCTGACAAAGGGCAGATTGGTTAACGGCGTTTCTTTTCGCACAGGTCTATCCCGTTACATAGCTCCAACCTTTGCTGAGGCATTATTCAAGTAGCTTATGTGAGCCATCGCAAAAGGGTGCATTTGCAGTCTGTTTACATCCGCACAGGTAGGCAGTCTTGGTTTCGTCCGCAGTAATACGCACTGGAGAAAACTCGCTACCCCTGTGTGATCCATCGCAAAATGGCTGGCTAGCGGACTGACCGCACGAACACCATGCATAGGTTTTTCCCTCTTCCAGTTCGACTGCATAAGGTGCTTTCTGAGGAATGGCAGGCTTTGACATATTGGGGCTCAAGGATGGGAAGTAAGCGTAGTCTAACTCAGCCAAGGGCCGAATATCTGATCCTCGATGACAGTCTGCTATCGTTATTTATCAACAATTATGCTGTGGCAATTTAAATCAGCGCAGGTAGCCACTGAATTGACGACCACATGTCTTGTATTCAATTGCCTGAAGAGAAAAATATGCACTTTCAAGAAGATAGTAGTGGCTTGCCTAATCGACTACAGTTTCTAGCGGGTCTGATCTGCATAGCTTCTGCCGTGGCATGCTCAGCAGATGGTGGGCTTCGTTTTTCGCCAACGTCATCTTATACAGAGCTTGCAGTTTCAGGATGGACTGTCAGAATTGCCGGCGAATATGAAACGGATGTTGAACGAAAGAAGAACATCGTAGATGAAGTTAGTCGACAATTGCATGCCATTGAGCGAGTAGTGCCAGCCGAGGCATTGCAGTCCATTCGAGATACCGAATTCTGGGTAGAGTATCCCTTTACATCTGATACTGATGCCGCCTATCACCCATCGCGTGAATGGCTTGTTGAGAATGGCTACAACCCCGATAAAGCCGGGGGTATAGAGTTGGATTACAGTATTTACCTTTGGACTGACGAACAGCCTTGGGCCATTTTGCACGAGCTATCACATGCTTTTCACGATAAGGTGTTAGGCGATAACAACGAAGCTGTGAGGCAGGCTTTTGATAATGCGGTAGCCTCCGGAAGCTATGTGAACGTGGAGCACGCTACCGGGGTGACTGAACGGGCTTACGCATTGAGCGACAAGTACGAATATTTTGCTGAAATCAGTGAAGCCTACTTCGGATTCAATGATTTTCAACCGTTTGACCGAGAGGAGCTCAAGGTGTTTGATCCATCGGGGTATGCTCTTGCTGAGCGCCTTTGGTATGGCATGCAAAGCGACTGAGTTACAGGCTATTGCCCTCACAATAAGTTTGCGCGGTGATTGTCTCGGTCATGTGCATCTGGCTTGGGTGTTCTTGTGAAGACTGCGCAACCCAGTGTCATCAATGCAGATTTAGTAATTTTTCTGATGCGGCGATGGTGGGTATCTGTGAGCTGAACGATACTGCTGTGCTGTCTGAGCCTTGGCTGAATACTGATATTGCACGGCTGTCCGAAGATCCTCGAACACGGCAGACGATAACACTCGCCCTGGTATCGACGTGATCATGGCAGATCTGAAGGAGTCGACGGAATCTGCTGACAAGTCTGCTGCTCAGGTATTACAGGAGCACGGTATGAACATTGACATCAAGTGTTCAGACAGGCTTTGTGGGGTATAGTCATGATACGGCTAGGCTGCGCCGCGTCTATCGTATGTCTGTTGCAGCATGAGGGTGATTTCAGTGGCGGGTACAGGCTTTGAGAAAAGGTACCCTTGCGCCTGATTACACTCGAGTGAGCGTATGAAGTCGTGCTGTACTTCAGTTTCGATTCCCTCCGCAATCAGTTTGAAATCCATACTTTTACCCAGCGCAACTACGGATCTGACGATAGAGGCGTCAGCTGACCGACCGCCATCGCTGGCTGTGATGTCATCAATGAACGATTTGTCTATTTTCAGGTTGTTGACGGGCAGTTTTTTCAGATAGTTCAGTGAAGAATGTCCGGTGCCAAAGTCATCGATCGACAAATGCACGCCAAGTACTTTGAGTTCAGAAAGTTTTTGGATGTTTTTCTCAACGTCGCTCATGACTCCACTCTCTGTAATCTCTAGTTCCAGTAGTGTGGGATCAAGCCGATGATTGTTGATAATCTGTATGACTGTCGAGACGAAGTTTTCCTGTTGAAGCTGTACTACTGATAGGTTTACAGCTACCAGCAACGGTGTACCGGCCAGTTCCCATTCTCGCGCTTGGCGGCATGATTCCTCCAGCGCGAACGTGTCGAGTTGCGTAATGAAACCAGTTGTTTCTGCAACTGGAATGAATACATCGGGGCGTGATTTGACACGTAAGCCCTCAGGTGTCGGAACCATCCAGCGCATGAGCGCCTCCACAGCGCAAATTTTGCCTGATTGCAGATCTATTCGGGGTTGGTAGTGCATGCAAATCCCCCCCGTCTGCAAAGCCTGCCGCATGTCAGTATCAAGCTGAAGCAATGTTTCGCTGATCACATTCATTTCAGTGGTAAACAGTGCCATGCAGTTCTTGCCGTTGTCTTTTGCACGATACATAGCGATGTCAGCGTGCTTTAGCAGCGTTTCTACATCTGCGCCATCTTGTGGGAAGGTTGCTACGCCGATGCTTGCTGAAATGTTGACAAACCGCGTTAAAACATAGATGGGTTGAGACAGCTCATCGAGGATTTTCTGAGCCAGAGAAGTGATCTTCTTGGCATCATCGCTGTTCTCCAGCAGTACGGTAAATTCATCTCCCCCGAGGCGTGCAGTGCTTCCTCGTGCTCCTGCAATCACTGAAACCGATTGTTCTAGTCGCTGTCCGACAATTCTCAGTAGATCGTCGCCTGCGCTATGACCCAACGTATCATTTACTAGCTTGAATCCGTCAAGATCGATGAACATTACCGTCAGTTTTCGGCTATTTTGTCGCGCCTGATCACAGCAACCTTGCAGACGCTTGTGAAAATGCACCCTGTTCGATAAGCCTGTTAGTCCGTCAAAGTTTGCTGATTGATAGAGTTCCTGATTGACGTTTTTCAGGTGAACTGCCTGCAGTTCCATCTGTTGGATCAGGTGCTGGGTCTGCATGGCATTACCGATACTCTGAACTGCACTGTCAATATTGAGAAACTCCAGTCCAGAGGGATCAAGCAGCAGGTATCCGAACAGGTTGGGCCCAGCGTAGATCGGATTCAGTATCAGTAACCCTGTACATAATTCATATTGCAACTGTTGCGGCAGAATGTCTTTTGCAGAAAACAGTATGACTTGGTGAGAATCGATATGCCCGTTCTGGTTTGTATAAATCAACTGTACTTTGTCATCAGGAAACGGTTCAGGTTTCTCGTAGCGAATCAGAAAGCCACGTTTGACGCCCATTGACACTGACCAGTCACTCAGTGTTTCTACTATTTCCGATAGTGTTGTGCAAGAGCTCATCCGCAGCTGCATGCTCATGCGTTTTTTCTGCTGGAGTTGTTGCTCAAACTGTTGATCCATGCTTATGATCCAGACACGTTCCCTTATTTGTGCAAGTGCGCTGGTAATCAGAGTCCAGTTAACGGATCTACTACTGTGTAGCAGCATAGGCTTAGCTACTGCCTCTATCTGATGACATAAATTGTTCCACCAGTGGATGTGCTGTTTACTGTCGTTCAAATCGAACAGTGTTGTCAGGCAAGTTTCCAGATCTGCAGTGCCATTGACCAGTGTTTGTAACAAATGTGCATTAATTTCTTTTATGTCTGCATAGTCTGGTGTGATCAGACCAATCATCGATTCGCTGAGTTTTTGATACAAAACATCAGCGCTAAAACTGTTCGATAAAGAGGTCGGCTGTCGATTCTTACCAGTGGATCCGCGAATGATCAATTCACTTCTGATTTTCTCCAGCGTTACAGGAGTGTCTGTTTGCTCAGTATACCCATGGTGTTTTTTGTCGATTTTCTCGAGTAATAGTTCAGCACCTCTTGTAGACAGGGTGGCTAGTCGCTGTCTGACTGTGGTCAGAGCGGGAGACACCTGAGTGGCGTGACTGGTGTCGTCAAACCCTGTCACTAGAATATCCATAGGTACCCGCAGACCCATGGAACTTATAGCCCTAACCACGCCCACAGCCATCATGTCGTTTGCTGAAACGATAGCGCCGATATCATGTCTCTGGCTGAGCAACCTTGTGACGCTATTGTGAGTATCCAGCTGGTTGTAGTTGCCATCAACAAACAACAGATTCTCTTCCGGGTAGCCGTGTCTGGCAAGAACCGAGCGGAAGATGGATTCTCGACGTAGCGAGTATGGGTCTTGTGGAAAACCACGTACAAAAACGAATATACTCTTGGCTGTTGACGCTACTACATGCTCCATAAGCTGATACATGCAGTGGGATTCCTCCAGAACCAGGCTGGTGATACCTGGTACTTCCAATCCAACACTGATGACAGGTAAATGGTCGTAGCGTCTGGTGAATTGCGCTAGTCTTGATACCTCGGCATTGCTGCCTATAGCGCCGGTGAGCACAATCAGGCCTTGAAGGGGGTATTGCTCCACACTCCTGTAGACGTTATTGCACACAACGTGCTTGCTGTCAGTTTCGGGGCAGGGGTCCAGCTCTCTTCCAGCTACGCACAGGGTACCGAAGCCGGCGTCATGGAAAACGGCTGCAATATGATCGACAAGCAGTTGCCGGTAGTCGACGTATTCATCCGTCAACACCGCAATCGTGGCAGGATACTTTGGCATGTGCCAGGTCTGTTGGGTGGATCCGCAGAGTGGTAAACTGGTTAGCGGCGAATTTCAATGTCGCTTAATGTGAATTACCCTGATCCTTGCGAAAATTATTGATACTTATGTAGTGTCTACCGGGCTATCTAAACCCTCGCCGTTATCTTTCGAGCAATCGTTCACGAATTTAAGCACTGTTGGCATAAGCGCAGCCTCCTAGCCTAATACAAAGCCTTCCCCCCAGAGTCTGTAACGGTCGTAGCCCCGGCCCGCCACTGCGCCACATCAGCCAACCACGTGTCAGGCTTTGCATCGGATGGCATCCGCCAGTCGCCACGCGGAGATAACGCCACGCTGCCCACCTTGGGTCCATCAGCCGTGCAGGATCGCTTGAACTGGTGCATGAAGAATCGTTTGATGAAAACGCTCAGCCAGCGTTTCAGCGTCTCGTCGTCATACTGCGATTCATTAAACGCCACTCGTGCCAGATCGAGTATACGAGCTGGTCGAGCACCGTGACGCGCAAAGTGGTACAGGTAAAAATCATGCAGTTCGTAAGGTCCGATTCGCTCTTCAGTCAACTGGGCGATCTGACCATCGGCATCAGCCGGTAGAAGCTCTGGAGATATGGGTGTATCAAGAATGGCGAATAGCGTTTCACGCAATGATTCACTATCACTCCATGTACTGGATCGCTCGTTGGCTACCCAGCGTATTACGAATTGAATAAGCGTCTTGGGCACCCCTGCATTCACATCGTACATCGCTATGTGGTCACCAGCATAGGTAGACCATCCTAGAGCTTTTTCGGAAAGATCACCTGTGCCGACTACCAGGCCGCCATTCTGATTCGCCAGAGTCATCAGAAACAATGTACGTAGGCGTGCCTGCACATTTTCCAGAGTGATGTCGCCAAGCTCAGGATGATCGCGTAAGCGCTGCACTAGCTCGTCGACTGAATTGACGCCATCAGTTGATGAATGGTTGATAGCCGTGAGAATTGAGCGGCTGGCATCGGAGATACTGATCTGGCTGAAGGTTGCACCCAGCGCGCAAGATAGCTTTTCTGCGTTGTCGCGGGTGCCGTCTGACGTTCCGAAGCCGGGTAGTGTGATGCATAGCAGGTCGCTACGTGGCTGGCCTTGCAGATCCAGAGCGGCGGCGCCGACCAGTGCTGCGTGTGTGGAGTCGAGTCCCCCTGACACGCCTAGTATCAATTTGGGTTGGCCAATAGCCGCCATACGAGTGGCTAGTGCGTTACTTTGTATCTCGAACATCTCCCAGCAACGGTTTGCCAGCGTGGCAGGATCCTTGGGAAGGAATGGCGTTCGGGAAACTTGTCGAACAAGCCCTTCGGGTTGTTTGGACTGGAACGGGATAACGCGGAACGATTTTGAACAGGCCCGTGCACAGTCACCAAACGTGGTGGTTGAACGACGTTCGAATGCCAGTAGTTCCAGATCGATATCCTGCACGATCAACTGACCACTGCGTTTAAATCGCTGTGATTCAACGAGCGTGTTGCCGTTCTCACAGATAAAAGCGTCAGCATCGAAACTCACATCAGTTGAGGATTCACCGGGGCCAGCTGCCACGTACACGTAAGCACACTTGCCACGATCAGAAGCCGATTTGGCGAGCATCCGTCGAAGCTCAGCCTTGCCTATGGTGAAGTTGGAAGCCGATAAGTTGCAGATCACGGTTGCACCTGCTGAAACTTGAAAGCTACTCGGTGGAACCTGCACCCAGAGATCCTCGCACACCTCTATACCTAGCATTAGTTCGTTCAGAGAGCTTTTGAACAGCAAGTCCATGCCAAATGGCGCCTGATGACGACCAATCTGGATCGTGGCTTCAGGCATTACATCGAAACCGGGACGAAACCAGCGAGCTTCTTCAAATTCACGATAGTTGGGCAGATAGGCTTTGGGTACGACACCCAGCAACTTGCCATGATGAATCACAGCAGCGCAGTTATACAGTCCATGATTGAAGCGCAGCGGGATGCCAACTATTGCCACAGGTTCCAGGGATTCTCCCTCGTCAATCAATCGAGATAAGGATGCTTCACAGGCATCGAGCAAGGTTGTGTTCAAACACAGATCGCGGATGCTGTAGCCACTGAGGCCGAGCTCAGGAAACACCACAGCGTTTGCGCAAGCGCTGGCAGCCTCTCGCCACAACGTCAGCGTTCGCTCGTGATTCGACTCGATGTCCGCTACCGCCGCCTTGGGTACCGCAGCCGCTATTCGTGCATATCCTTTCATAAGTTCAGTATAAGTTGCAGGGGCAGAGAAATCAGGGGCACACTGCGTGCCTGATGTGCGGGTGACATATGTCGGAAGCAGTTGACATTACGCGACGATTTGCGTTAAGTGTGAAGTCCGTCACTTGGAGCAGTCTACGCAATGAGCACACCCGCCGCAGAACTTGCACCCGAAATTGCACCCAGCGCCGAAAGACAAGCCGTCGATAACTGGCTGGAATCTTTCGATCACGCACTAAGCCAACAGGACGCTGAAGCTGCCGCATCACTGTTCGAGCCTGATGGCTTCTGGCGTGACATGGTCAGTTTTACGTGGAATATCACCACGATGGAGGGCTTCGACGCCATCAAGGACATGATCTCCACCTGCATTGCTGATGCAGCACCAGGCAACTGGCAGGTTGAAGAACCACCAAGCGAGGCTGATGGAATCATTGATGCCTGGATTACATTCGACACCGCGGTGTCACGCGGACGCGGACATCTGCGCCTACGCGACGGAAAAGCCTTCACATTGTTAACCACGATGGTGGAGCTGAAAGGTTTTGAAGAACAACAGGGAATCGGCAGGCCTGCAGGGGTTAAGCACGGTGCGGACAAAAAGCGCCAGACATGGTCTGAGGCACAGCAGTCTGAACGTTCCAGTCTCGGCTATGAAGAGCAACCCTATTGTGTGATTGTCGGCGGTGGTCAGGGTGGCATTGCGCTGGGTGCGAGAATGCGAATGCTCGGTGTGCCCACCATTATTCTTGAAAAGAACCCGAAGCCTGGCGACAGCTGGCGCAATCGTTACAAGTCGTTGTGCCTGCATGACCCCGTCTGGTACGACCACTTGCCCTATATCCCGTTTCCGGAGCATTGGCCTGTTTTTGCGCCCAAAGACAAGATTGGCGACTGGCTGGAGATGTACACCAAAATCATGGAGCTCAATTACTGGCACTCTACAGAGTGTCAGAGCGCTGAGTTCGATGAAGCCACAAGTACCTGGACAGTTGTTGTCAAGCGCGAGGGCGAGGAAGTCGTTTTGAAGCCTACACAATTGGTCATGGCAACGGGCATGTCGGGGCGTGCCAACATCCCTGAGCTTCCGGGTCAGGAAAAATTCAAGGGCGAGTTACAGCACTCTAGCCAGCATCCGGGCCCTGATCAATACGCTGGCAAGAAAGTGGTTGTGATTGGCTCTAACAACTCGGCCCACGATATCTGCGCTGCCCTCTGGGAGAACGATGCAGATGTGACGATGGTCCAGCGCAGCAGCACCCATATCTGCAAGTCAAATTCGCTGATGGATCTGGCATTGGGAGACCTGTATTCCGAAAAAGCGCGTGCCAATGGAGTCGATCATCACAAGGCCGATCTCATATTTGCCTCCGTACCCTACAAGATACTGCCGGCGTTTCAGGTGCCTGTCTATGCTGAGATGAAGGAGCGTGATCAGGACTTTTATGATCGTCTGGAGAAGGCCGGGTTCATGCTCGATTTCGGCGAAGATGGGTCAGGCTTGTTTGTGAAGTATCTGCGCCGCGGATCGGGCTACTACATAGATGTTGGCGCATCTGAGCTTGTCGCTGACGGCAAGATCAAATTGAAGCCGGGCGTGGCGGTTGCTGATTTCACCGACACTACAGTGGTGTTTGATGACGGTAGTGAGCTGGAAGCCGATCTTGTCGTGCTGGCAACGGGTTATCAGTCCATGAATGGCTGGGCCGCAGAGCTGATCAGTCAGGACGTGGCAGACAAAGTGGGTAAGTGCTGGGGTCTGGGTTCAGATACGCGGAAAGATCCGGGGCCGTGGGAAGGGGAGCTCAGAAACATGTGGAAGCCAACACAACAGGATAATCTCTGGTTTCACGGTGGCAATCTGCATCAGTCTCGTCACTATTCTCAGTTTCTGTCATTGCAGATCAAGGCTCGAATGGAAGGTCTCAAGACACCGGTGTACAAGCTCGCTGAAGTACATCATCTGAGCTGATCCGGATTGAAACGGGTTGAGCTGGGTTGAGCTAGGCTGGGCCGGGCTGTGGGCTTTCTAGCGTGCGGGGTATACAACCTTGGCGGCTGGATAGCGTCGTTGAGCGACTTAACACTAGGGCTAATAACCGCCAGACCGATAGGGCTATCTCGGTGTGGCGGATATACACGAGTGATTGTTCTCCATCTGGCATGAGCTGCAGTGGAATGCTCTCCATGCTTGACACAGGCAATGTGTCAGAACAGTATTCAGGTCATGTCATTTTTCACTCTGCCCATTTTTGAGTCTGGCTTGCAGACAGCTTTCGTTCAACCTCCAGAGGCCTGTGCAGCGTAATGCCAGTATTTGCGACAGGTTTTGTCCGGTTCGTGGATGCAGTCAACTACCGGCTTGGTCGTGTAGTCATGTATTTCATCTTTGTGATGATTGGCATTTTGCTGTGGTCGTCCATCTCCAAGACGTTTTTTCTGCCTTCGCTGTGGACGCTGGAGATGGCGCAATTTGCCATGGTGACGTACTTCATTCTCGGTGGCCCGTACGCGATGCAGATGGGGGCCAATGTGAGGATGGACCTGCTCTACGGGCGTTGGTCGCCGCGAGGCAAGGCCTGGGTGGATGCGTTTACCGTATTTTTTTTGTTGTTGTATCTCGGTGTTCTGCTCTACGGCGGTATTGAGAGTCTGGCCTATGCGCTGGAGTACACGGAACGCAGCCCAAGTGCATGGCGGCCACATATGTGGCCTATCAAGAGCCTGATGTGTATTGGCATCTTTCTCATGTTGCTACAAGCTCTGGCTGAGCTGGTGCGTGACATTGCTCGTATTCGTGGAGTGAGTTTGTAGATGTCTTACGAACTTATAGCGATTCTCATGTTTTCATCCATGATGCTGATGCTGATGACGGGCCAGCGTGTCTTCGCAGCCATCGGTGCCGTGGGTGTGATTGCCGCATTATCGTTGTATGGAACGGGTGGCTCTGATTTCGCCTTTACCGCTGCCATGAAGTTGATGAAGTGGTATCCCTTGCTCACCTTGCCCATGTTTATTTTCATGGGCTACATCTTGTCCGAGTCTGGTCTGGCAGATGATCTATACAAGATGTTTCATGTCTGGATGGGGTCGTTAAATGGTGGTCTTGCCATCGGCACTATTGGTTTGATGGTTCTTGTTTCTGCCATGAACGGGCTGTCAGTTGCCGGAATGGCTATTGGAGCCACCATTGCATTACCGGAACTTCTGCGTCGTGGCTACGACAAACAGATGGTGACGGGCGTGGTGCAAGCGGGTTCCTCACTGGGAATACTGGTGCCGCCCTCGGTCGTTCTGGTGCTATATGCGATGATTGCACGCCAACCGGTAGGGCAGCTGTGGTTGGCGGGTGTATTTCCTGGGCTCATGATGGCCGCCATGTTCGTCATCTACATCGTTGTGCGATGCAAGTTGCAACCCGAGCTTGGCCCGGCTCTACCTCCAGAGGAACGACAGGTTTCCAGGGCAGAGAAATTCCGGTTGCTAGGCGCAGGTCTGGTACCGCTGATTATTTTTGCCGCGATGATGGTGCCGTTTATCAACGGTTGGACAAGCCTGGTAGAGAGTTCTGCCATCGGCGCACTGGCAGCCTTGCTTGCCGCGATTATCAAGGGCCGCATGAACCATACGGTGCTGGAAACGTCGGTACGGCAAACGTTGGCTATCAGCTGCATGTTCATGTGGATTATTCTGGCAGCGCTTTGTTTTGGTGCGGTGTTCGACGGACTGGGTGCAGTTCGGGCTATTGAGAATCTGTTTACCGAGCAGCTGGGTTTGAGTCCATGGACCATTCTGATACTCATGCAGTTGTCGTTCATTTTGATGGGTACGTTTCTGGACGATACTGCCATGCTGGTAATCGTAGCCCCGCTCTATGTGCCATTGGTTGGAGCGCTCGGATTCGACCTGATCTGGTACGGCGTGCTTTATACCATCACTACCCAGATTGCCTACATGACGCCACCGTTTGGTTATAACCTTTTCCTGATGCGTGCCATGGCACCACCGGAGATCAGTCTTACCGATATCTATCGGTCCATCGTGCCTTTTGTCGCAGTTATGGTGCTGGCATTAGCCATCGTGATGATGTTCCCTGACATTGCGCTGTGGTTGCCAGAGACCGTTTACGGGAAGTAGGAAGTAGAACCTCAGGAATGATGTGCGCACCGTTTCCTGAGGAATGCAGTCATCAGTTATACGGATTGATTCGGGTTGGCTGCCTTTAGTAGATTGGATAGCGTTACGAGTCTGATCAATTGAAACTGAGTTCAACGGAAGATTGAGGAGATTGATATGAGTACACGTCGTAAGTTCTTGTCCACAGCCGCAGCGAGCACAGCAGCCGTTGGTGCGGGCACTATTATCGGGGCTCCGGCCATTCATGCGCAGTCCAAGATCAAATGGCGTATGCAAACCTATGCAGGTCCGGCGCTAGCTGAGCATGTCATCAAGCCCGCTATCGATTCCTTCAACAAGATAGCCGGCGACGAGATGGAGATCGAGTTGTACTTTGCTGATCAGCTGGTACCCACAGGCGAGCTGTTCAGAGCATTGCAAAAGGGTACTATTGATGCCGTTCAGTCAGATGACGACTCTATGGCATCGCCCACTGAAGTGACTGTGTTTGGTGGATATTTTCCGTTTGCCAGTCGGTACTCGCTCGATGTGCCTGTTCTGTTCAACCAGTATGGGCTCGGTGAAATCTGGGCAGCTGAATATGAGAAGGTTGGCGTCAAGTGGTTATCCGCAGGCGCCTGGGATCCTTGCCATTTCGCGACAAAGGACCCCATCAGAAGTCTGGAAGATCTCAAGGGCAAGCGTGTGTTTACTTTCCCTACAGCGGGAAGATTCATGAGCCAGTTCGGTGTTGTACCGGTCAGTCTACCTTGGGAAGATATTGAAGTGGCCGTGCAGACGGGCGAGCTCGACGGCATTGCCTGGTCTGGAATAACCGAGGATTACACAGTAGGTTGGGCTGATGTTACCAACTACTTTCTAACCAACAATATCTCGGGTGCTTGGGCAGGTTCGTTCTACGCCAACATGGACAAGTACCAGGAGCTACCTCCGCATCTACAGGAGTTGCTCAAGCTGACCATGGACAGTTCTCACTATTATCGTCAGTGGTGGTATTGGGGTGGTGAGGCAGACCTTCGCGTTAATGGCCCCAAGATGGAGCTCACGACTATTCCTGATGAGGAATGGGCAACGGTTGAATCAGCCGCGTTGAAGTTCTGGGATGAGATCGCCGCTGAATCGGAAACCAAGGCGAAAGTTATCGAGATTTTCAAGCAGTACAATGCGGTGATGGAAAAAGCGGGACGTCCGTATCGTTACAGCTAGCATCACTGGGGGTTAAGTACGTGCCATTCTGGTCAGGACTATTCATGAAATGCCAAAACTTTTCGTGAAAATTCAAGATCAGACTAACCGGCTTTTTAAACTGTTATGAACAAAGCGCACTCGGGATGCTCGGGTGCGTTTTCTATTGAGTATCAAGATAATGCCAGGGAATTTGACTTTCGATGCGCTGAAAGAGGCGGCCGCCAACGGAACCATTGATACCGTGGTTGCCGTAATGGTGGACATGCAAGGGCGCTTGTTGGGAAAGCGCTTTCATGTGCAGAATTTTATTGACACAGCGTTCGATGAAACACATTGCTGTAACTATCTATTGGCCACGGATTTCGAGATGGCAACGCCGGATGGTTACGCCTCTACCAGTTGGTCGTCCGGCTATGGTGACTACGTCATGAAGCCTGATATGAGTACGCTGCGGATCACACCGTGGGCAGAGGGCGCTGCGATGATTTTCTGTGATGTGCAGGATCATCACACGCACGCGGATGTTCCTCACTCACCGCGAGCGATACTAAAACGCCAGATAAAGCGGCTTGCCGCACTGGGATATACCTGCACAGCGGCAACCGAACTCGAGTTCTTTGTCTACAGAGAAACCTACGAGCAGGCGCGCGAAAAGAATTATCAGTCACTGACCCCAATCAGCGCCTATAACGAGGATTACCACATATTCCAGACAGCCAAAGAAGAAGGTTTGATGAGGCCGCTACGCAATCAGTTGTATGCAGCGGGTGTGCCTGTGGAATGTACTAAGGGTGAGGCTGAGTCCGGGCAGGCAGAGCTGAACATTCGTTACTCTGATGCGCTGGACATGGCTGATACCCATAGCCTTGCGAAACATGCCACGAAGGAGATAGCGTGGAATACGGGGTACAGCGTCAGCTTTGTAGCAAAGCCACATGAAGACACGGTCGGTTCTTCTAGTCATATCCATCAGTCACTTCGGGGCGCGGACGGCAAGCCGGTATTCTATGATCCTGATCAGCCCAACGGCATGTCTGTGATCATGCAGCAGTATCTGGCAGGGTTGCTCAAGTATGCCGGTGACACCACCGTATTCCTCGCACCTTACATCAATTCTTACAAACGTTTTGCCGCCGGTACATTCGCGCCCACACGTATCGTCTGGTCTATTGATAACCGAACAGCGGGTTATCGCATCGTAGCGCCTGCGTCCGAAAACGTACGCGTGGAATGCCGTGTTGGCGGATCTGACATGAATCCGTATCTTGCCATGGCGGCCCAGTTGGCAGCAGGCATAGCCGGTATTGAGCAATCGCTTGAACTGGAAGATGCGTTTAGTGGTGACGCCTATGCAGCTGGCAATGCTACTGAAATACCGGGAAATCTTCGTGACGCCACACAAGCCCTGAAACTATCTGACATGCTACGCCAGGCCATGGGAGATGATGTCGTTGATCACTACGCTCGTGCGGCAAGTTGGGAGCAAGAGGAATTTGATCGCATCGTCACTGACTACGAGATTCGTCGTGGTTTTGAACGTTCCTGAATATCTGATAGTTGCCGGTTAGGCATTGCTGAGTTTGCTACCTATGACGTATGTAAAAACACTTGAATGCATATCACCCATTGATGGCAGTGTGTACGCCTCCCGTCAGTCCTTGTCATTTGATGCTGCGCTAGAGCGTGTCGCGGCCGCGAAGCAGGCGCAAAAACAGTGGCAGGAAACACCACTGGCGGATCGTGTACGCCTGGTCAGTGAGGGCATCGACAAGCTGGGCACCATGACTGATGCACTGGTTACGGAGCTTGCTTGGCAGATGGGCAGACCCGTGCGTTATGGTGGTGAATTTAGTGGCGTTCTGGAACGTAGCTCTCGCATGGCGGAGCTTGCCACGCAAGGGCTAGCCCCCACCATTGTTGAAGACAGCGATGCTTTTGAACGACGCATAGAGCGTGAGCCGTGTGGGGTGGTTCTGGTGGTTGCTCCGTGGAACTATCCGTTCATGACGGCGATTAATACCGTCGTGCCTGCATTGATAGCAGGCAATTCCGTTGTGCTAAAACATGCGACGCAGACGTTGTTGGTCGGCGAGCGACTGGCAGAAGCGTTTGCGAGCTGCGGGTTACCGGAAGGAGTGTTCCAGAATGTGTTTCTGGATCATGGACTAACCTCCGAGCTGATTCGACGACGTTCGTTTGGCTTCGTGAATTTCACGGGCTCTGTCGGCGGAGGACAGGCGATGGAGCAGGCCGCAGCGGGTACTTTTACATCACTGGGTTTAGAGTTGGGTGGCAAGGATCCGGGATATGTCATGGAAGATGCCGATCTTGATGCTGCAGTTGACACATTGATCGATGGTGCGATGTTCAACTCTGGTCAGTGTTGTTGTGGCATAGAACGGATCTATGTGGCTGAATCTCTCTTTGAGGCGTTTGTTGAGAAGTCTGTCGCCATTGTGTCTGCTTACACTCTGGGTAATCCTCTGGATGAATCGGTAACGCTCGGGCCAATGGCCCACAAGCGTTTTGCGGCACTGGTTCGGGCACAGACACAAGAAGCTGTTGCAGCAGGGGCCACCGCATTGATTGATCACAGTATGTTCAAACAGGATGACGGTGGAGCTTACCTGGCACCGCAGCTGCTGATTGATGTCAATCATGATATGCGCGTGATGCGTGAAGAATCGTTCGGACCTGTTGTCGGCATCATGAAAGTCAAGGACGACAACGAAGCTCTTGCACTCATGAACGACAGTGATTTTGGATTGACCGCCTCCTTGTGGACTCAGGATATTGCGCGAGCTACACGCTTGGGCCGAGGGCTTGAGACAGGCACTGTGTTCATGAATCGGTGTGATTACCTGGATCCATCGCTATGCTGGACCGGTTGCAAGGACACCGGACGAGGTGCGGGCCTTTCAGTACTGGGATATCACAGCGTAACCCGGCCGAAGTCTTACCACTTCAAGAAAGCGTAGCGAGCGCGATTCAACAACAATTGCTGAGCGATTACTGCCTCTGTCAGCTGAATATTGTCGGGCAGTAACGCTAAGTCTTTAAGACATCATTCCCCTTAAACATAGTAATTACGACGCAGGAACTCAAGACCATGCAACTTATCGGAAACTGGAATTACCCCACACCCATTCGATTTGGTGCAGGGCGAATCAGCGAAATCGTCGACGCCTGTCAAACGGTAGGTATCAATAGACCTCTACTGGTCACGGATATAGGTTTGCGGGATTTACCGATTACAGTGGCCACGCTGGACCTGCTTGAGCAGGGCGGTCTGGGTCGTAGCATTTTTTCGAATGTCGATATGAATCCAACGGGCAAGAACGTTGATGAAGGTCTGGCAGTTTATCGAGACGGTGGCCACGATGGCGTGATCGCGTTTGGTGGTGGTTCAGCGCTGGACTTAGGCAAAGCACTGGCTTTCATGTCAAGACAGACGCGGCCGGTGTGGGACTTTGAAGACGTCGGTGACTGGTGGACTCGGGCAGATCCTGACGGCATAGATCCGATAGTAGCTGTGCCGACTACAGCGGGCACTGGGTCAGAGGTGGGTCGAGCGTCGGTATTGACTAACAGTGATACGCGTGAGAAGAAAATAATCTTTCATCCAAAAATCCTACCATCGGTTGTTATCTGTGACCCTGAACTTACCGTCGGTATGCCGGGGTTCATCACGGCAGGTACGGGTATGGATGCCTTTGCTCATTGCCTTGAGGCATATTGCTCTCCGCACTATCATCCGATGAGTCAGGGTATTGCGCTGGAAGGCATGAGATTGGTCAACGAATATTTACCGAGGGCGTTTGAGAACGGTACTGACCTTGAAGCTCGGGCGCACATGATGAGTGCCGCTGCCATGGGAGCGACTGCGTTCCAGAAAGGGTTGGGTGCCATTCATGCGTTGTCTCATCCTGTTGGTGCTGTGTTCAATACGCACCACGGCACAACCAATGCGGTCGTCATGCAGAACGTGCTGACCTTCAATCGTAGCGCTGTTGAATCTCGCCTCGATCAGGCTGCGGCTTATCTGGGTATTGCGGGTGGCTATGAAGGATTCCATGCGCGGGTTGGCGAGTTGAACAAGGTGTTTCAGATTCCTGCCAACCTGACTCAGTTGGGCGTGGTGTCTCCCGATCTGGACGCGCTTACAGCATCGGCTCTGGCAGACCCGAGCACAGGGGGTAATCCCGTAGTCATGACTGCTGAGAATACCCGGGCCTTGCTGGAAGCCTGTTTGTAGCCAGACTGAGGAAGTTATGCATCACTGCGACATGACGACTATGTGACAATCTAGGTTTCCTAGCTCCACTGCTTTGTTGGCGGTTGGAATCCTTGGTCCTCTGTTTCCATGTTTCCATGTTTCCATGTTTCCATGTTTCCATGTTATTTCATGGCACGGGTATAATTCCAGCATGATTTTGCGGTTTTCAAAAATCCGCAGGTGTCCGAAGCTGTGTGAGTCGCGTCGAGCGCACTTTGCAATCAATATGGATTTTTTTGAAAATGTTGCGCCATGAGTAAAGTGCTGATCTTGTTTGCACACCCTGATCAAAGCCAGTCATGTGTCAATACAAGCATGGCTAGTGCCGCGCGTGAGCTGGACGATGTAACGGTTGCTGATCTGTATGCGGAATATCCCCGCTATAAAATTGAGCCTGAAAAGGAACAGCAGCGTTTACTGGAGCATGATGTGGTCGTGCTGCAGTTCCCGTTCTACTGGTACTCCACGCCGTCCATACTGAAAGAATGGATGGATGGGGTTCTTGAGTATGGCTTTGCCTACGGGCATGAAGGCGACAAGCTGGCTAACAAGCCCTTGCTGGTAGCCACGACCGCGGGTGGGTCGGAAGACGCGTACTCGACTCAGGGTAGTAATCAGTTCCCGATCAGGACGCTGCTCAGCCCGTTGGAACAGACGGCGAATCTGTGCCAGATGCCGTACTTGCCACCGTTTGTCCTGTTTGGCTCACTGGCCGCGAGTCAGGACCAGAGGTTAACGACCCATATCAACCATTACCGTGCATTGCTGATCTCACTGCGAGACGATCAACTGGATGTCAAAGCACTCTCCAGTCACGAACTGATGAGTGAATCTCTCCTGTCTGTGTCCGCTGAAAATCCGGCAGACCGACGCCCCCGGGATTGATATGGACAGTTTGCTATTTCAGGCATTTGTGTATCTGACTGCTTCCGTCATCGCCGTCCCGATCGCTAAACGCCTAGGGCTTGGCTCTGTTCTGGGTTACCTGATAGCCGGTGTCGTCATTGGACCTATAGCCGGGTTGGTGGGTAGTGAGACGTCCGACGTTCAGCATTTTGCTGAATTTGGTGTCGTCATGATGCTGTTTATCGTGGGGCTTGAGCTGGAGCCGAAAACATTGTGGTCGATGCGTAGCAAGTTGCTGGGTCTGGGTGGACTGCAAGTGGTGTTAACGATTGGCTTGATCAGTGGTGGTGCGATTGTACTGGGTCTGGATTGGCCCGTCGCCTTGGCGGTCGGCATGGTGTTTTCTCTCTCGTCCACAGCCATCGTATTGCAGACCCTGAATGAGAAGGGACTGATGAAAAGTGAGGGCGGTCAATCCAGCTTCTCAGTCTTGCTGTTTCAGGATATAGCCGTCATTCCCATGCTGGCTTTGATTCCACTGCTGGCTTTGCCGGAGCTGATGGGAGCCTCAGAAACCATCAGCACTGCCGCTGATGTGGGGCACGACAGTGTCGACATCATGTCTGGGATGTCAGGCTGGCAGGCAACGCTGGTTACCATTGCAGCGGTTGCGTTTGTGGTGATCGGTGGGCACTACCTGACGAGACCGTTGTTTCGTTATATAGCAGAATCGGGTCTCCCGGAAATGTTTACCGCGTGTGCATTGTTGCTGGTCATCGGCATTGCACTGCTGATGACAATGGTCGGGTTGTCGCCCGCGTTGGGCACTTTCCTGGCAGGTGTAGTTCTGGCCACCAGTGAATATCGACATCAGTTGGAAAGTGATGTTGAGCCGTTCAAGGGATTGCTGCTTGGTTTGTTCTTTATGACGGTGGGAGCTGGTGTTGATTTCGTCGTTCTATTTGAGAACCTCGGCGTAGTACTTGGATTGACCCTCGCAGTGATGCTAGCAAAAGCACTGGTCTTGCTGTTGCTGTCATTCGTTTTCAAGGTACGCGGTGCAGACCGGTGGCTGATGGTTCTGGGACTTGCACAAGCGGGTGAATTCGGTTTTGTACTGATTTCATTTTGTCTTCAGTCCTATGCGATCCCCGTTGAACTGTCCAAAACGCTGTTATTGGTGGTCGCCTTGTCCATGCTACTCACGCCTGCGTTGTTCATACTGTTTGAGAAGGTTATTCAGCCTCGCATGGTTAACCTGCAGGCGCGGGCCAACGATGAAATAACAGAGCAGGGAATAGCGATTATTGCCGGGCACGGCCGGTTTGGCCAGGTGGTCAATCGAATGCTGTTGTCTAACGGATACAAGACCGTTGTACTGGATCGTCATTCAGAGTTGATAGACAACATGCGTGCGTTCAACATAAAGACATTTTATGGGAATGCATCCAATCCCGATCTGATTCATGCCGCAGGTTTGCAGGACGCCATGCTCCTGGTAGTGGCGATCGACAACAAGGAAGAAGCACTGGAGTTGATAGCACATGCTCGCAGAGAGCGCCCCGACATTCACATTATTGCCCGAGCATTTGATAGAAGAAATGTTTACGAGCTGTACCAGAGCGGCACTAATGACATAGTCAGAGAGACTTTCGACAGTGCAGTGCGATCTGGGCGCTACGCGCTGGAAGCGCTGGGTATGCATCCCTATGATGCAGAGAAAGCGGCTACTTTGTATATCAACGAGGATATCAGTGGTATCCGGCGCCTTGCCAAGATCTATAAGCCCGATGTACCGTTAACAGAAAATCCTGAATACATCAGTGCAGCACTAGAAATTTCACAATCTCTTGAGAATGCGATGATGGGCAAGACACGTAGCAGACATGCTCACTCGGAACAAGAGTGGAAGCCGCCGGGTAACACATCGCTCAAGAGCAAAAGCTGAAGAGAGCCTCGAAATATTACAAAGTGGTCGATACGGCGACAGCTAATTCGTCTACACTGAAAGCTCTTCCGAGTAACTCTGGACCAATCATGGCAGGTTCGTCCGACGACAACAGTCTTGCATTATATTGTGATTTTGAGAACATCGCGCTCGGCGTCAGGGACGCCAAGTATCAGAAGTTCGATATCAGCCATATCCTCGAACGCTTACTGGTGAAAGGTAGCATCGTAGTCAAGAAGGCCTACTGCGATTGGGAGCGATACAAGGACTTCAAAGTGCCTATGCACGAGGCCTCCTTCGAGCTGATCGATATACCTCACGTTCGTCAGTCCGGCAAGAACTCGGCCGATATCCGTATGGTCGTGGACGCGCTGGACCTGTGTTACACCAAGGCTCATGTGGATACGTTTGTCATCATCAGCGGTGATTCAGACTTCTCACCCTTGGTAAGCAAGTTGCGGGAGAATGCAAAGACGGTTATCGGTGTGGGTGTTAAAAACTCAACGTCTGACTTATTGATCAATAACTGTGATGAGTTCATCTACTACGATGATCTGGTCAGAGAGCTGGAGCGCAAGCCGCCTTCGCGCAAGCGACCCAAGAAGAGAGCCTCACGCAGTTCAAAGTCAGCGGCGAATAAAGACGTGTCATCAGGCGAGAATCTGGCTGAAGATTCAGATGCAAAGAGTCATTCTCCTTCGCCCGGGAGTGCTGATGAGATCGCGGCTTCACTGTCCGAAGACGTCAGTGCCGATTCGTCCAGTCAGGATGACAGAAGTGAGGAGCTCATACAGGAAGGTCTGGACCACGTACTGGAGACAGCGGCAGCACTAGCGTCAGAGCGTGAAGGTAACGACAAGCTCTGGGGGTCCATGGTCAAACAGACATTGAAGCGCAGACGTCCCGGATTCAATGAAAGCTACTATGGCTTCGAGTCGTTTGGGAAAATGCTGGAAGAAGCTCAGACGCGAGGTTTTCTGACGCTGGAGCTCGACGATAGAAGTGGGGGATACATCATCAGAAAAGTAACCAGCTAGTATCTTGTGCTACCTGCGTTCGTTAGAGGCCGGTGAATTGCAATGTGTGCTTTGCCAATTGAGCTTGGTATAGATCATGGTAATTGATGCAGATTGGCAACTGATGCTACCCGCTATCGATACAGTTACCGATTGGCCGTGCTTTAAAGTTGTCTGTGACAATGCCAGCTGAATTTTACAGTCGTTAAGCTTGGATTGTCGTTTCTATTGTCTGGCTGGGTGCCCAACGCCAGAGCGTGCGTGTATTAGCACTTCAGCACGAATAGCCAAGATCTCCAGATCGGTTCCAAAGGATTGCTGGCCAACGCTCGTTGACTGTAGGCCGGCACTCGCAACACGACAGTATCTATGAGCGTCGGTAGCAGAGATATAGACAGCTAACATAGTCACGTTACCAAATAGTGAAGTGAAGTCACCATAATGCCGATGGGAGTGTATGAGGCGAAGACACAAACAGACATAACTTACAAGGTGCGTGTTCAAAGCTGCCCATGATCTGCATAGAAAACTAGACGGTGGTTTGAGACTGATCACGGCGTCGTGTTCCTTGATTTTTTGCAGGTTGTTCGTGTTATCACAGACTGAGATCATTCAGATGAACAAAAAATTACGCACGATTAATTTTCTTGCAATTTGCGCAACTATGCTGTGCAGCCCACAACTTCTCGCAGATCCTGAAATAGAGGCCGCGGCTCATGCGTTTGCTGAGCAATCTGTATCCGGCTGGCTCGCTAATCCCGTAATCGTCAACGCCATCAAGGTACAGAACCGTCAACACGCCTCGTTGTCTCAAAAGGACATAGACGCGCTCGACAAACAGTGGCGTGCAGAGACTTCTGGTTCACCTGGATCGTTAGTGGAGACCATTACCAGTAACCAGCTATCCGATTTCTTGCGTGATATCAAGGACGGTGAAGCGGGATTGGTTACGGAAATTTTCGTGATGGATGACAAAGGGCTTAACGTTGGTCAGAGCGATGTCACATCTGACTACTGGCAGGGTGACGAAGCTAAATGGAAACGCACCTATACTGCCGAGCCTAACGCAATGTTTGTTGATGAAGTCGAGATGGACGAATCTACTCAACGTTTCCAAACCCAGATTAATATTGCTATCACTGATCCTGAGACCGGCAAGAATATTGGAGCCGTAACAGTAGGTGTCGATGCTGAGAATTTGTTGATGCAATAGTAGAATGAGCTATTCGTGTGTAACAACCCACTTGAAGACGCCGTCGTCGACAAGAATGAACTGCCGTAGAGTCGCCATGAATAAGCCAGAAAATAAACTTCCAACCCGACGGACTTCTGTTAATCGCACGCTTGTAGCGACGTTAGCGATTTCGGCGACAATTGCATTCGGTCTGCTCATAGCCCTGAATGTGACGACGTCGAGCCGCAGTATGTTTGCCTTTCAAAAGTGGGCTCACAGCAACATGAACTCTCTTTTGGCTGGACAATTGGCCGGTGCAGTGCGTTGGAAGAAACAGGAGCCGGTACTGGACGCGCTGGAAGTATTTAAAGACAAGGATCTTGACCAGACATTCGCTGGCGCCTACGTGCTTCTGAATACAACTGACCCATGGATCCGGTACGACGGGAATTTCTTGGTAACTGGTGATCCTTTGCCCGCTGAGTATTTTGAGCAGGCACTCGAAAGCGATGAGGGGGTACCCCGTGTATCGGGAACTGTGTTCACCACCTCATCGCCCATTCTGGATAGTAGCGGAAAGAAGTTTGGGACGCTGATTACTCGTTGGGATCATCAGCCGATCAGTGCACAGGTAATCAGTGACTCTCTGTATGCAGCGATTGTGGCATTCGGGTTGTTGTGTGCGATGGTTTTCTTAGTGTTCTTGCTGAACCGCTGGCTCCTGATATCGCCCCTTCGCAACATAACAGACTTACTATCGCGGTTAGCTAAGGGCGACAACGATCTGGCTATTCCCTCGTCGGGAAGGCGTGATGAGATCGGTGCTATCGTTGAGGCGGTAGAAGTCTTGAAAAACAATGCAATTGCGGCAGAGCGTACCATGCTGCAAAAATTAGAGACAGACGCAGAAAACCTTCGCCACAGCGAAGCGATAGCTGCCACAGAAAATAAAGCCAGAGAGGAGGACGCCAGGCAGCAGGCAGCCCGTATCGAAAAGTCTTCAAGGAAAGCAGTGCAGGCAGAGAAACTTCAACATCGAATTGGAATGCTGCTTGAAGCAGTAGATGCCGCCTCCCATGGAGATCTCGATTACCCGATAGACTGTTCGGTAGCTGACGACGATTTGGGTATGATTGCCGTCGCTTTGGATGAACTTTTTGGTCAGCTTCGCAATAATTTTTCTGATATCGAAAAAAGTGCAGAAAGCGTATCCCAGGCAGCAATCGAACTTAATGATATGGGTAAAGTCATTATTGTCTCTTCGGAGAAAAGCGTCGAAATGACCAACGCTGCCTCTCTCAGAGCGAGGAATGTGTCTGCATCGGCAGAGACTGCAGCTTCGGCAACAGCTGAAATGAAATTGACATTGCAAGAAATTTCGAAAAATGCCAGTGCAGCGGTTCAGACTGTCGAGGAAGCTGTGAGTCTTGCGGAGAGTACTAGCGCAAACATAAAACAGCTATCAGAATCGTCAGCAGGTATTGGCTCAGTCATCAAGGTAATCACCTCGATTGCGGAACAAACAAATTTATTGGCTTTGAACGCTACTATCGAAGCTGCGCGTGCAGGGGATGCTGGTAAAGGATTCGCGGTTGTGGCAAACGAAGTCAAAGAGCTGGCAAAGGATACAGCGCGAGCAACCGAGGAAATTGAAAGCAGGATTGAGTCGATTCAGGCCGAAACGAAAACCGCGGTCACTTCGATTAATAGTATCAATCAGGTAGTCAGTACAATCAGTGAGTCTCAAAATTCAATAGCGGCAGCTGTCGAAGAGCAGAAAGTTACCAGTAACGAACTTCACAGAACAATCGCTAGTACAGCAGAAGATAATTCGGCAATAACGGATGTATTCCAGTCTGTTAGCGAACAGTCACAAGATACTCAGGTAGCTGCGGAATCTGTAAATGGAGCCGCTGAGCAATTATCTGATCATGCAGCCGTGCTGCAGAAATTACTGCGGCGATATCAGGCGAAGAATCGTACCGGGCCTGAACACAAGCTGGCCTGACATTAACGGGTGGTTCCAGCAGGGTGAAGTCGAGAGGTAGCGGTTGCTTGCCAGCAGACATCCGGCATTTTCATAGTTGCTGGACATTTCGTTAGAGAAGCAATTTTGATGAGTTAGTACCGTTGATCAGGGCAGTAACCTGGTTACAGGGTTAGGCTAAAGTACAATTCGTTTATGTTGAGTTGCGGACTGATATACGGCAGCTTCCACCTCCAGTACTTCCAGATAGTCTTCAGCGGTGTTTTCTGGCGTATGGGCTGCGTCCAGAGCCGTGAGTACGTGTGACTGTAGTGCGAACACACAATCTCCCGCGAACCCTGGCCAGGCTTGTGCTGCTAATAGTGTACTGGTAGACATCTCTCCGAAAACCCGATGATGCACACTACCGTCGCCTTGTACAGTCAAGCTGCCTGTGGTGCCCTCTACAAGGCATTCGCCTAACGTCAAGCGATGATTGGTCGCTGCATGATCCAGTAGTCTGTTCCCATCAAATAAAGCCCGTTTGTTGTAATCAAACTCGAACAATACGTAGGCTGCATCTTCACCTGCGATGACAGGATTCATGGTTCGCAGGTCAGCGTATACTGAAAGCGGCTTACCGAGGATGTAGCGGAATGTGTCTATCCAGTGAACGCCAGTTTCATGAATGAGAAGCCTGGGCATTGTCTGAAAATAGGGTTGTCGATCCAGATACGCCTCGTTGCCTTGTCCGTCGCCGGTACGCAGCCGGAATGTCATCTGGTGCACAGTACCAATAAGGTGTCTGTCGATCGCTGTTCTAATGCATCTGTACCAGGGTTGGAACCGAAAATTCTCGTGGATTACCAAAGTTACCCCTGCCTGTTTACACAATTCGGTCACCACTCTTGCTTCATTCAGTGAAACGCAAAAAGGTTTTTGACAGATGATGGCCTCTAGGCGATGTTCAAGGGCGATCGTGATGAATTCAGCATGAGTACTTGGAGGCGTAATAATATCAAGAACGTGTGGTTGGGTCGCAACCAGCATCTGACCCAGATCAGTGAACGCAGGGTGTCCGGTGTTCTCTGCAAGAGCGATGGATTTATCCATTGCTCCAACTACCTTGACCTGTGGAATACGAGACCACGCCTCGTAGTGAAACTGGCTGAAATATCCAGCACCGGTACAAGCGACGCGTCTGATCGACATGAATAAAGGTTCTCCCTGTTGCTGGGGGACTAAATAGAATTCAAGGTTTGACTCGTGTGGCTCCACACGAGGTGGGGCAACATGGGCCTGTTATCGATCTGTGAATGCCAGCTTCAATCCCAAGACACCAAAAGCGCCAGCAAAAGAGCGCCTAATCCAGAGTAGAACCCTTGGGCGTGAAATGACATAGTTTTTGGCAAGTGATGCCAACGCCCCGTAACCTGCGAAAACCACAAACGTCATTAACATGAACGCCAGAGCGAGAATAAGCAGTGACAGGGTGATATTGTCTGAATCAGGTGACACAAACTGGGGCAGAAAAGCCAGAAAAAACAGAGACAACTTCGGATTTAGAACGTTAAGCAATAAGGCATTCATGGCAATGGCAGAGTAAGCCTGCTCGTCTTCGCTAGCGTCCACATCGAGTGCCCCACCTTCCTGAAGAACTTTCCAGGCCATATAGAACAGATAGATAACTCCCAGGTAACGGATAGCCTGAAACACGATTGAGCTGGAGTGCAGCAGTGCTGACAGCCCTACCACACTGGCCAGTGCTGCTGGAACAATACCGGCGGTGCAGCCAATGGCGGCGGCAACGCTAGCTTTGAAGCCCTTGCCGAGCCCCACAGCCAGTGTGAACAAAACGCCCGTGCCCGGTAACATGACAACGATCAGGGAGGTGATCAGAAATTCTATAGTCATTGCCAATGGTCTACTCTATCGATTCGCGTAGTATAAACGAATAACTTTGGGTACCAATCTGCTTGATGACTGACGTGCTGCACCCGCATAAGATAGACACAATTCCTCCGGTATCCGTTGGCACTGTATTGAGCCTGGAGGGTGTGCACAAGTCCTTTGGATCATTGCCGGTACTCGACGGTTTGAGTCTGGCCGTGTACCCCGGTGAGGTCTTTGGTTTTCTGGGGCGTAATGGTGCCGGAAAATCCACTGCGATCCGTCTCATCATGGGAATAACGCAGTGCGATGCGGGGCAAGTAAACGTTTTCGGCAAACCGCTGCAGGACGACATCGTCGGTATCCGACAGCGCATAGGTTATGTGGCTCAGGATCAAAACATCTATCCTTGGATGACGCCTCGTGTGCTGGCGCGATTTGTAAGTGGCTTTTACCCACGATGGGATGAAAAACGCTACTGGCAGCTGGCGGGTGAGTTTGAGCTACCTGCAAAGCGGCGTATTGGCACCTTTTCTGGCGGCATGAAGGCGAAGCTGGCACTGACACTTGCACTTGCCACGCGCCCTGAGTTGTTGATTCTGGATGAGCCTACGGCAGGCATGGACCCTGTCGCTCGCCGCGAGTTTCTGGACCTGGTGCGCGAGCAAACACAGCGAGACGGCGCCACCACCTTTTTCTCTACTCATCTCATTGATGAAATCGAGGCAATTGCCGAGCGCATTGCCATCGTAGAGTCTGGTCGAACCATCTATGACGGTGCGCTGGATCCGCTAAGGGAGAGTGTGAAAAGCTGGTCGATTCCAATGAGTGTCTATATCCCTGACGCTACGCCTGGCGATTTCGTCCATCAAGGTGTTCGTATTCTCTCTCAGGGTGAGCGGAAGGGTCGTTGGCATACGATCGTACAGTTCTCGGACGAGGCCATGGCCGGCGCGAGTGTTGTGATCAATGAAGGTTGGCAGCGCGAGTTGTTAACACTGGAAGATGTGTTTATCGCCGTCGTGGCTAAAGCGTAAGCATCACATGGCTGCAATTGCATTAGTGGTCAAAGACTTTCGTGAACACCGTGTAGCTGCCTTGTTCCTGATGGTTGGTTGCATTGGTGTCGTACTGGTGCTGCTGGCCCAGAACAAGGCTGCCGCCTACAGCATGAGCTCCTTTGAGATAGTGCGGTTCGCTTTGATCAGCTTCCTGCCACTCATTACGTTGATTGTTGGCAATCGCCTGATCGTCAATGAATATCTCAGCGGAACACGTCTGTTTGTCGAGGCGTTGCCAGTAGGGCAAAACCTTCCACTGGTCCTGAAGTACCTCACCGGATTTTGCTACCTGAGTACCGTGTCGGTTATCATGGTTCTGTTGGCAGCACAGAGCGCAGGCTTCGCTGACGATGTGACACCTCATTACCTGCTGTTGATACTGGGTAAGACGCTCGTCATGGTCTGGCTCTATTGGAGCATTATCTTCTGCTTCAGTCTGTGCGGGCATCTGCGTCTGGCGTTGTATCTCGTATCCGCCGCCATTTTTGCGTTGATCGCTTTTTATCCTGGTATCAATTCAGATCTGTTTCCACCCTTTGCGCTGATGGATGATCAGCTTTTCGTCTTTGAGCGAGATGTGATTCCCTGGTATGAACTGGCTGGAACTGCCACGCTGGCTTGTGGATTCACGGCTGCCGGTTTTCTACTGACGAAGGTAGGCGAGGGGTCGGTTGTGGAGCGTCTGGCCAAACCGATGACCCGACGTGACTATGTCGCTTTGGGTGTACTCGCAGCCACTGGTCTTGCCATCTGGACGACCGTTCTGGAGCAAAATCAGCGAGAGCCTGTTGAGTTTTCAAGTACACAAGTCGTCAGGTATACCGATCCACCGGTATCCGTACTGTTCCTCGACGAAGAATATCGCGAATCAGCCGAGGCTCTTGCGCAGCGTACCAGCGAGTCTCTGATTGCTCTACAGGCGAGTCTGGGGCTTGCTGACATTCCAGACGTGAAGCTGGCTCTAGCTCCCACCCGGGAAAAGCACGACATTGATTATGAGACGGCTGATGGGGTCTTCATCACTGCCAACTGGTTGGAGCATGACAGCTACGACGACGCCATACTGGACTCGGTACTCATGCACGGCGTGCTCAGTGCACAAACTACAGGCAGGGCCATGTTTGAACCCTATCATTGGGTTCTTGATGGATTCACTCGATGGTGGGTCGAGCAAGGTCAGGGGCCCATAGACCCTGATCATCGGGCAGAACTGTTGGCCCGTGCCTTGTGGGTTCTGGAGGCTGAGCCTTACGCTGCTGAACTGGTATCGCGCTGGCAACTCACCGCTGATCGATTCTCGTACCCTTCGGCAGAGGCGCTCGCGTGGTCGGTGATGGATTTCCTTGAGCAGACACATGGAAGAGCCGTTGTTCTGGCCCTCGGCATCGAGTTCCTGACACAGCCCGTGAGCCCGAGCGTCGCTGGCACTATGACCGACAGAATGACAAGCGTGGCACAACGGATCGAAAGCGCCACAGGCATTCCTTCTATAGAACTTTTCGAGCAATGGCAATCCTGGCTTGAACAACAGCGCTCTATTGACAGTGTACAAGGCATGTTAATCCGAATACCTCCAATAACAGGTTCCATTGTCAGCGTCACAGACAAGGCTGGTATTCATAGCCTTGAAGCGTCGTACATGCTGAACAGCGGTGTGGAGCTGGCTGAAAATTACTTCGAAGAACTCGACGGGCGTTGCATCATGAAGCACGATTACATCGGACCGTTCGATACTGAGTTTGAAGTGGTAGATGACTACGAGGATGAGGTCGAGTGTCAAACAGGCACAACTGCTCATGTCATAGACAGCATTTATTCCCCGGGTGATCGCGTCTTCATAGCGCTCGACTTTGAAGGGCGTGACTTTCACCAGCCGCTACGTGTGCAGGCGACAAGACTGACGATTCAATGACACGATTGATTGCCAAGGAATTCCGTCAGCTGCTGCCTATTGGTTGTCTATGGCTGGCAGTGCTGGTACTTGGCTACGCCATGCAGCTTTTCTCCGAACGGATAGACGAGCAGACATTCAGTGCCTGGTGTGAGGGATATTGCGATTACTCCGGTAACTCAGCCATAGCCATTTTTTCGGTGTTACTCGCTCTGGTCACCGCTTACAGTCTTTTTCCACGTGAACATGATGATGCAACGATCGACTTTCTCCGTTCCTTGCCATTATCACGACGATCCCTGTTCCTGTCCAAAGTCGTTGCGGCATGGCTTCTACTGGCTGGCATCAATCTACTGAGTTATCTGCTCGATGCGTTGCTATTAACAAGCAATCCCGAGTCTTTGGGAGGTATTTTTTATGAGCAGGTCTGGTTCACCTTGCTTTGGCGAGACTGCTTGTTTGCCTTCATTATCTTGTGTCATGGCGTCTTGTTATCCTGGTTCAGAACGCTGGGGTTGATTCTGTACTCCATTTATCTGCTTGGACTGATGTGGGCAGAAAGTGCCTTAGGGACCTCTGGCGCATGGAGTATTTTCAGCCTGTTATCGAATGAATACCAAGGCTCCGATCTTATCGTCAACTCAAGAGCACTGATCATCCATTCGGTGGTTGCGGTGCTTGTTTTGCTGGTTGCCTACAGGCTGTGGAACCGAACAGAGTCCAGTGTAGTCGGTGGTAAGGAGGCATCACGAGGTTCACGTGTATTCCAGTTTCTGCTCAGCTCGTTTGGGTTTCTGATGGTGCTTGCCGTGCTCGTTAATCAGGTTGGGGTTGGAACGGGTACAGCACAGGGTGAAGAGCAGAACGTGACAGGTACGGATCACTACCGGTTTTTCTACAACGAATCACAGTCTGATACTGTGGACTATATCGTGAGCTACGCTGAAACTGATCTTGAAGCGCTCGGAGAATTGCTCAATGTGGAGGAGCTCCCGAAAATGCGGGTAGATCTCACCGCTGAAAGTGAACACGCAGCGGGACTTGCCAAGTGGAAAAAAATCCTTATGGATCTCAATGCGTTTGATGGTGACGTGTCGCAGCGCAGAGTGTTAAGTCATGAGACCACTCATGTACTGCAGGCCGTCGAATCCAATCGTGCGCTGGCAGATAATTATTCAGCGGCGAAGTTTTTCATAGAAGGTATGGCCCAATACACCTCTTTTGAAATAGTGCCGGAACTCGCCAGACGTCAAAGCAATTGGGAGCTGGCTAGTGTCGCCTGGAAGCGTCAGAGTATCGAGTTCAATGATCTGATCAACGAGCAAGGTTTTGCAGAGCGGTTTGACGCAGAGCTGCATTACAGCCTCGGTGACTTGTGGACGAAGGCCATGGTTGATACGTGTGGCATTGCATCGCTCGGTGATTTCTTGCGGGCAACGGGCAGAAGCGATGCTGTGAGTGATTTGCCGGCAGCGATTTTCTGGCGAGACACCACACGAGCTATCGGGTGTGATCTTGATACGGTAAACGTTACCTGGCAAACACAGATGCAAGCGCTGATCGATTCTGTAGACCTTTCGGCCTACCCGCAGTTCTCGAATATAGCTATCGACAGGGATTCTGCGGCTAACCAGATCAGAATACGTGCAAGACTGACAACCGCTGGTGTGAATGATTCTGAATCAGATGCCGGAACAGACACAGGTGATGTTGCTACTGTGGCAGGCAGCGCCGATGACAGCGATTTCATCCAGATGCCAAGTCGCTTTATTGTAAGGACAGGCCGAATATCCACACAGCTGGCCGCTGCAACCGACCCCGTGTTTCGCGGTCAGCTGAAACAGGAGGACGGCGCTCAGTTTGTTGAATTCCTCATACCTGAGAGTACTTTGCAGGGCACACGCTTCCGTTATCAACTCGGGTTCACTCCGTCTGCAGATGCACGGTATTACTATGAAACCTGGCGACGTGGTACCAAGCCCTCATCCAGTGAGCCTTAGTGAAGCGTTCTGATTGACACGTTGTCCGAGTCCCTGAAGAGAGGATTGTCCCCATCGGCTGATAAAGTCTATCGCTCTTAGAGGTTTGTCGAAGAGCTCACCCTGAAATTCGATGACGCCCAGCTTATGCAGTGGGGGCAGTTCGTCTCTGCTGGTCACATTGCACACAGTGACCTGCATGCAACGCTCTTTACAGATTGCGATCAGATGAGGTGATACAACGGGATCCTTTAACCATCGTTGATCAATTCTGGCATAGTCCGGTAGTAGCTCCGACAAGGTGCTCAACACATCAGGCTCAGCATTCACTTCATGCAATGCTAGCGACACGCCTAGCGATCTCAATTGCGCCAGCTTGCCGGGTTTAATTGAGGCAAGACATGACAGCTCGAGGACAAGCTGAGACGGTTGCATAGGTAACGACTCCAGCTGGCAGGCAAGGATCGGTGTGAATTCAGGATCGTTTAGCATGTTCGCGTCGACCGCTAGCGAGAGTTTGAAATCCTCGGCGACAATACCGGCGGCAGTCCATCGTGATAGCGTTTGCAAGCAATTGAGCATTACTTTTTTGTCGAGCGAGTTAACCAGTTTGGTGCCCGCAAGATCAGGCCTGAATTCCTCAGGAAGCACCACGCCACCCTCTTGAGTACGCAGCCTGACCAAGGCCTGCGCGCCGGCAAGTATGTAGTTGCCAGGCTGTTGTAACTGTACAACCGGCTGATACCAGACCTCCACTCGATCTTCATGCATCGCACGTTCCACAGCTCGTGTCGCCATGCCACCGGTAGTGTGTTTTGAGTGATGCCGTTTCTTCTGCTCATACATCAGAATATCCGCTTCCATCAATACTTCATCAAGCGATTTACTGGCACTTGAGGTAGCCAGTCCGATGCTACAGGTAATGTTATGTACACCTTGTGGTGTGACAATAGGGTCATCAAATGCGTTGTGTAGTACCAGCGCAAAGTCGGTAGCTTTCTTTTCATCGGTGTGCGGCAAAATGATGACAAATTCGTCTCCACCCCAGCGAGCCAGAGTAGCCCCCTCCCAAATCAGCTCACTCATTCGTGTGGCTACAGTGACCAGCACGGCATCTCCGGCGCTATGGCCATATAAGTCATTGACATCTTTAAAGCCGTTCAAGTCGAGAAACATGACGGAGTGAACGTGCCCATCGTCATCATTGAGTCGCTCTATCACTTTGTTCGCGTGTTTGCGATTCAGCAGTCCGGTCAGCTCATCATGCAAGGCCTGATGTCTGAGTCGGGCCTCGACATCAATGCGCTTCTTCTGATCAACCTCCAGCTCTCTGGCCAACGTGTCTATGGCACGCGCCATCCCGCCGATTTCGTCGTTGTTCGCATCGTGCACTCTTACTGTGAGATCCCCGTTCATTATTTTGTGAGCAGCCGCTGACGTTCTTTTCAGCCGTCTGGCTATGGGGACAAGACAGAACGTGTATCCGGCAAGCATCACCAGGAGTGAAGCGGCGAGTGCAATTCCCAACACTTTGCGAAGTTCGATTACCGGTGCAAATGCCTCTTCCGAATCCATTTTGACGACCAGGCCCCAGCGAGTTGCCGGTATGGTTTCTATTGATAGGACCGATTGAACGCCACGATAATCTTTGGCGTGCACGATGCGACCACCTGTAGCCAGTAAGGATTGGTTGATGGGAAGATTCTTAGAAGAAGGCACGATTTTGGTAAATGCCGCTTTCCTGTCAAAACGCAGCGGAGTGATGAACTCGGCATGTCCGTTGATCGTGGGCTGTGCAATATGCGCCTCACTACTGTAGCCAACGCCTTCGTGCTTAGAGACAAGATCAGTGATTGGAGCCAGCCGGGTTTCAAGAAGCAGAGCACCCACAACAATATTGTCGGAGCTTGTAACAGGTGTAACCAGGCCCAGACGGCGCAGGTTGGTATCAGTCTGGAAAGCGTCGCCGAACAGAGTCTTTACTTGTCCCATCGATTTACTGACAAGGCCAGAATCTGCTGGATGCCAACTGAAGCCTACTGATTCGCCAAGCGTGTGACCCTCGCGATCAACCAGCCTGACCTCGACTGCGGCAGATCCTATGATGCCAGCTTTGCGTTGAAGACGAAGTGCAAGTTGCTGAAGCGGCCAGGCGGCGTCTACGTCAACGATCGCGAAACCGTCGTAGCCACCGATGGCAGATCGATTTAGTGTGTTCTCGCTTTCGGGTTGATCGGTGTAGATTCTGTTCTTATGAATGCCAGTGACAAACTGCTTCACGTGTGTCCCGGCTGCCAGGCTCCTTGCATCCTGCTGATAGCTGGACAGAATCTCGTTGATTCGTGCAACTTCGAGTCGCTGAGTATTAGCCAGTGCTGATTCAGTGCGTTCAATCATCTGACTGTTAAACAGGCTGATGGCGAAGGCACTAACAGCGCCAAGCGGTATGAGTACTGCTAAAAGACAGAGAACGAGCTTTGCGCGTATTCCCATGATGTCTGAACCTCTTGAACCTGCTGTTACTGAATTTCTGGCCAATGGCGGTAATGGCAGAATGTTGCAGTTCGAGTCGCAGATTTCATGCCCGATAATGTGCGATCGGTCCAGTTTTCAACGAAAATTATTCGAAAGACTAAAAGCTGGCATGAACATTAATATTCATCCATATGCCAAGACTCCCGTTTTGCGTGGGCTGTAGGTCGATTGATACTGTTTCTAGCGGTGAAACGGTGCTTACTTACCTGTTTTGTTACAGTTTCAATCAGGATGAAAACGATCACTGATCATCAGTAACTCCGGAACTGCCGAAGCAGGGCACCAAAGTATAGCGAGCTGCCGGAAACGCATTCCCAGCTGAATAGCGTCTTGTTTCAAAATACCCGGAACGAAGAGGCTGGGTTCGCCTGGCCAGTCAGAGTCTGGCATGGAGTCAAGCCCGATTGCGGCCAGCGCTGAATACTTCAATGAACTTACCTCTGCAGCCAGCCGCCGATGCGCCTGAAAATTCTCGGTGTCTGAAGTTTTGACGCCCATCGGGTTGCAAGCCGTCAAAAACGCTGCCGATTGATGGTTTTCTTGCAAATACAACCGCTTCAAAGCGTCGGAAAACTGACCCACACGCAGCACGAAAACCGAATCCCCATCCACCCGATACAAAGCCGCCCCATAAATCTCCACCATACTCAAG
>Ga0209831_1000433_pt1 | contig 40382 bp, 44 predicted proteins | sample Maine_Asex4_meta_FD_187451 | JGI IMG/M metagenome (GOLD analysis project Ga0209831, IMG submission 187451) | Marine algal microbial communities from Maine, USA - Maine_Asex4_metaG (SPAdes) (version 2) | ecosystem: Host-associated > Algae > Red algae > Unclassified | place: Maine, USA | collected... | reverse complement strand
GTGTTCGGGGCTTCTTCGCGTTGGTCCGCTGATGCAAGGCGCAGCTGGCGACTACCATCATCCACGTGAGCACAGAAGTACAAACAATGGTCGACCTCGACGGGCGCGACGGTCCGGTTGCGCTACGCACCCCGCTGTATTTGATCATTTCGCTGTTCGGTGCGGTGATCTTCGTTGCCGCGTTCTTGCCGTGGGCGGGTGTCAGAGCCCCGAGCGAAGGTGCGATTGTGGGCGGCCCATCCGATCAGTACGCCAGTTCCGTGTCTGGCCTCGAAGCTGGCGGTTGGGGTCTCTCGGCGCTTATCGCCGGCGCCGTGATCGCCGGGCTGGGTGTGCTGGGCTACTTCTGGAATCCGTTCAGCGACCCCGAGGCCGCGCTCATCTCGTTCTTCGCTGCGGTGACTGCGGTTGCGGCGCTGTTCAAACTGGCCGACGCTCCTAGCTTGTTTCCGGTCGCCAGCGACTTCGATGCACCGAGTGCTACCACCCGATTCGGGCTGTGGCTGGTGGTAGCTGCTGCGGTGTTGGCCATGCTCAGCGGGTTATGGATTCTCTTCAGCCGCCCCCGAGCCCAGACGCGGCTAGCAAGCTAGGTCGACTTCACGTAACCGGGCGCGACCGCCGCAGGAGCCGAGGATGCTTCGACTGATTCGCGATTGCTGATGACCTGGTCGACGAGCCCGTAGTGCACCGCGTCTTCGCCTCGCAGGATGTAGTCGCGTTCGATGTCGGCCGAAATGCGCTCGATGGTCTGCCCCGTGTGTTCGGCCAGCAGTTCCTCGATCCGCAACCGGGCGAGCCGCATTTCTTCGAGCTGAATTTCCATGTCCGTTGTTTGGCCTTGGGCTCCGCCATGGGGCTGATGAATGAGCACTCGCGCATTGGGCAGTGTCAGGCGCTTGCCGGGTGTGCCCGACGCCAGCAGTACCGCAGCCCACGATGCAGCTTGACCGACGCAGATGGTCGACACGTCAGGCTGGATGTACTGCATTGTGTCGTAAATGCCGAATCCGGCCGTGACGGAGCCGCCAGGGGAGTTGATGTACAACTTGACGTCGGCCTCGGGGTTCTGCGATTCCAGATGTAAGAGCTGACCGATCACTAGATTTGCGCTGGCGTCGTCTATCTCGGTGCCCAGAAAGACGACGCGATCTGACAACAGCCGCGAGTAGAGGTCAAAGCTGCGTTCACCTCGACTGGTTTGTTCGATGACCGTGGGGACCAGATAGCTCATTGCGACTCCTCAGATGTGCAACCGTATGGTTGCGGGTTTTCAGTGTGGCGCGCCGATGACTCACATGCAACCAATTGGTTGCGTGTAGGGTGGAGAAATGCAGGAACATCACAGGCGTACAGACCCGAATGCCGAGGCGACCATCAGCCTCGATATCGAAGCAAGTCCCGAAGATGTGTGGCGTTCGTTGACGACCGACGAAGGGCTGGCTGCATGGCTAGGTGATGGATCGACAATGGGGGCCGAACCGGGCGATGACCTCTTTGTCACCGACGTGGTGACCGGTGAGCCTAAGCAAGGACGTGTCGATGAGATCGAGCGGGGCGAGCGGCTGGTCTATTCATGGTGGCCCGACCAAGAGCCTGACTCCGCAACCCGGGTCGCGATCACCCTGGTGCGGTGTGTATCCGGAACCCGGGTCACCGTAGTTGAGGCCCGACCCGGCATGGCAGAAGCCCGGGCATCGACTTCGGCTAACTGGGCTTGGCGGACCGCGCTGTTGTCCTTGGCTGCGACCACGATGACATTGCTGCCAGTCTGTCGCTGACCAAAATGTCCGATGCTGTCTTCGCTGCGCTCGCTGACCCGACTCGCCGCCACTTGTTTCGCCAGTTGGCGAGCGGCGGCCCGCGCACGGCGACTGCGTTGGCCGCGGACCTGGCTATCAGCCGCCAGGCGGTTGCCAAACATCTTGGTGTCTTGGCCGAGGCTGGTATGGCTTCGTCGGCGCGTATCGGCCGCGAGACCAGATACGAAGCAAGCGTGGAGCCATTGACCGATATCCAGACGTGGATTCAAAGTGTCGAAGGCCAGTGGCAGCAACGACTCGTTGCACTGGCAGAGTCGCTGGCGCGGCCCGAGAGCTAGCTCTCGGCTACTGCGGGCGGCAATCCAAGAATGGCCTCGGCGGTACGTCGGCCCGAGAACATTGCGCCTTGCAGCGAGGCAGTGTCGCGATGATCGCCACACACCCATCGGCCGTCGGGCAACTGCACTCGTTGGCGCGGATGCAGCGGGGGAGCCTGCGCTGGCTGGCCGTGTTCGATGTGATCGACTCGCAACGTGGTCCAGTCCTCGACCGACGGGCCGAACCAATCCCTGAGCTGCAGGCGCGTCTCGGCGTCGAGGTTTCTCGACAAAGTGCCCGGGCAGGCTGCAGCTATCAGGTGACGGCCTGCGGGTGCATAGCTCGGTGCGACATTGGTCATCACCGCGATGTTGGCGACTGGGCCTTTGTTCGAACCGTCGAGCACGATGGCCTGGGTCGTGGTCGGAGGGACGTCGGCGACAAACCATACGCACGACACCGGGTTCGAACCTCGATCGGGGGTTCCGACCAGCTTGTGGGCATTCGGGGCATCGGTCGCCACCACCACATTGTCGGCGCCGATGGTGCCCCCGTCGGTCCGAACCTGGTGCGCAGTCACCGCGGTGACCAACGTGTCGAGGTGCAGGCTCTCGCCAGGAATCGATGCGCCGAGTTGGCGAGAGATCTCGCCGATACCAAGCTCGGGGACCCCGGTGTCGCCTTCGCTCAGGCAGCGAAAGATGATGTCGAACATGCGACTCGAGGTGCCCAAGTCTCGATCGAGCTGAATGCCGCTGAACAACGGCGCGAAGAAGCGGGTCACGGTCGACGAAGTGAAGCCCAACGACTTCAGTCGGTCAGCCGTTGTTTGCTCGGGCTTGCCGAAGAGCCGACGGGCTTCGCCCCGCCGAACCTTGGTTCGTAGCCGCAGAATGCGTAGCTTGTCGCTAAGTGGCAACACCGGGCTCTTGATCGTCTCGACCAACGCCGATCGATCTCGAAACGGATCGCCGATTTCGTAGCCCTGGCCATCGATCCACATCACTGCACCCGGTGTGAACATCGACATGCGTAGCGCCGCGAGATCCAAGCTTCGCTGCACTTCGGGATACGCAGTGAGCAGCACCTGAAACCCACGGTCAAGTCGAAAGCCGTCGACCACATCGGTGCGTACCCGACCGCCAATGCCGTCGCTTTGTTCGATCACGGCAACCGATTGGCCAGCGCTGATCAGGCGCTTTGCGCACGACAGGCCGGCCACACCGGCGCCAACAATGGCGGTGTCGACTCGATCAGAAAGCTGCACAGGCACCCATAGATCGTATGCGGCCGGTGCGGCTTCGTTGGGTCACGGTCTTGAGAGCAAAGACTGAACCTCGCTGGCGGAGAGCTCTCGGTAGGTGCCAGGCGCGAGCTCGTGCAGCGTGATCGGGCCGACCGCAGCCCGCACCAGCCGCAATGTTGGGTGCCCAACCGCGGCGGTCATGCGGCGCACTTGGCGGTTGCGTCCCTCGGTGAGTTGCAACTCGATCCAACTGTCGGGGATCGACTTGCGAACTCGAATGGGCACGGCCCGTTCTGGCAAATCGGGCGCAGCGGCGAGCGCTCGTGCTTGGGCAGGAAGCGTCTTCTTGCCCTGGACCAGCACCCCGGCCCGCAGCTGTCGTAACGCATCGTTGTCGGGGAGGCCCTCGACTTGGGCCCAATAGGTTCGGGGCACGTGGTGCTTTGGTTCGGTCAATACGGTGCGAAGCCGAGTATTCGTGCTCAGAATCAGCAAGCCCTCGCTGTCTCGGTCGAGCCGCCCCGCGCCGTAGATGCCGGGGACGTCGATGTAATCCGCCAACGTGGCTCGCGGCGGGTCGGCCTTGTCGCTGAACTGGGAGAGCACGTCGTAGGGCTTCCAGAAAGCGATTGTTGTCACGCTTCCAGGTTAGGCAACACTACGCTTCGCCCATGGCTGAGGACACGACTCCGGACGCAATTCGTTGGCCCGATGTGCTCGCTTCGCTCGTCGACGGACAGGACCTAGATCGCAGCGCAGCCCAGCATGTAGTCACGGCCATGCTTGCGGGCCAGGCCACCGATGCCCAGATCGGGGCCTTTCTCGTCGGTTTAGCCGCCAAAGGCGAAACCGCCGATGAGATCTTGGGCATGCGGGACGCCATGTTTGCTGCGTCGCTCCCACTCGATCTGCCTGCGGGCACCGTGGACATTGTTGGGGTCGGCGGCGCGGCCCGACGCCGGGTGGCCGCATTCAACGTGTCGACTATCTCATCGATCGTCGCAGCATCGGCGGGCGCGACTGTCTGCAAACACGGAAATCGAAAAGCAAGCAGCACGTCGGGTTCATTTGACCTGCTTGAGGCGCTAGGCGTCAACATCGAAGTCAGTCCCGACGTGGTTGCAGGTGGGGTCGCGAAGATCGGTCTCGGGTTTGCGTTCGCGCGGGCTCATCACCCGTCGATGCGCCACGTTGGTCCGGCGCGGGCACAGCTCGGCGTCCCATCGGTCTTCAATGTTCTTGGCCCGCTCGCGCACCCCGGCCGGATCAAACGCCAAGTCCTGGGAGTGCCCGACGCCGCGCGCGCTACTCAGATCGCAGCCGTCGTTGCAGGCACCGATGCTGAGCTGGTGTGGGTGGTGCACGGCCACGACGACATTGACGAGCTGTCGCTGACCGGGCCGACCAACGTGATCGAGATTTCTGGCGGCGAGCAACGAGCGTTCACCATCGACCCGGCCGATCATGGTTTCGCGAAGACCGATCCCGACGACGTGAAGGGCGGAGACGCCGCCGTCAACAAAGCCTTGGTCGAAAACGTGTTCTCCGGAAAGGCGTCGGCCAATCGCGACATGGTTTTGCTCAATACGGCTGCCGGCATGGTCGTTGGTGGCGTGGTCGACGATATCGCATCTGGGATCGATGCTGCCGCGAGCGCCATCGACGATGGAAGCGCATCGGCAAAGCTCGACGATCTTGTCCGGCATACGAACCTGTAACCGCTGTGGGTGACCAAGCGAAGCGAGAACTCGAGGCCGAACGCCAGATTGTTGCCCGGATCAGCGAGGTTCGTGAAGTGCAGCTCGCAGCGGTGGCCAAACGAGCGTCTCGTTTAGCAGACGAAGCCGCCAAGATGACCGAAGATGGCCTCAAGGACATCTTCGACGAAGACGACGACCCCGATGCGGCGGTGCAAGCCACGCTGGTGCGCGAAGGCGCAGTGCATGCCATGGCGGCGGCTCGTCGGTTCCACGAGATCGACTCTGTCGGCGAAGCTCCTGCCTTTGGTCGTATCACCAGCACCGATGGCGAGGTGCTCTACGTCGGCCGCTGCAGCGTGATCGATAGCGACGAGGTGCTATTGGTCGATTGGCGAGCACGGGCCGCAATTCCGTTCTACCGGGCGGCGCCGCTGGAGCCCCTCGACGTCATGCACCGTCGACACCTGCACTACACGCCCGAGTCGATTTCGCCGCGTGAACTCACTGGATACAGCGACGAGATCTTCGACGCCGAACGCCTTGGCGAGGTTGCTGGTCTGCAGGGCGAAGCAGCCCTGCTGGCGTCGCTCGAACAAGAACGCACCGGTCAGATGTCATCGGTCGTGGCCACGATTCAGGCCGAACAAGACGCAGTCATACGAGCCGACGCCAACGCGCCGCTGCTGGTGCAGGGCGGACCCGGAACCGGCAAGACCGTGGTAGCGCTGCACCGGGCGGCCTACCTGCTGTACGACCAACGCCAAGCGCTTGCCGAGAACGGCGTGCTGATCGTGGGCCCAAGCTCCCATTTCCTGTCATACATCAGCGAAGTGCTGCCTTCGCTTGGTGAAACCGGCGTGGTGTCGGCCGTGCCAGCTCAGCTGTACCCCGGCGTGCTGAAGGGCCGCCCCGAGCCAACCGAGACTGCGCGGCTCAAAGGGCGTATCGAGATGGTGACGCTGCTGGCGAACTCGATTCGGGACCGCCAAATACGCCCGACCGAAGACCTGGTGGCGTGGTACGGGTCGGACCGGGTGACCATCGCCGCCGCAGCGCTGCAGGCGTGTTTCGACGAGGCGTCACGGTTGCCAAGCCACAATGAAGCCTCTGATCGGTTTCGAGTATTGGTGATCGAGACGTTCGCCGAGCAGGTGTACAGCCGAGCCTTCGACAACTACGCCGACGCCTATCGGTCCTTTGCCGCGTCGCCGTCGCTCAAGGTCTTCTTGCTCCGTCACTGGCCCACGCTGACGCCTCAGCAAGCGCTCAACGACCTGTTTGGCTCGCCTGCGCTGCTCCGGCTCGCAGGGCGCAACACGGGCCTTTCTGCAGCAGAGATTGCTCTTCTCGGGCGCGACCGGGTGATCGAGGAAGAGCTCGACGACACGCGTTGGACTGATGCCGATATGCCGTTGCTCGATGAGTTGTGGTCACTTGTCGGCGGGCTGCCGTCGACGATGGCCGACGAGGATCGCCAGAAGGCTCGAGATCGGCGCGACGAGTTCGAAATCGCAGCGATGCAAGACCAGATGGCCGACGATGATGAAAGCGCCGAAAGCGCCGAAAGCGACGACGCGGACCGAGCCATCGAGATCGCGCGCGTGCTACCGGCACCTCCACTTCGAGGCGATCGTGTCTGAGGATCCCTATCCCTTCGAGTCCGACGACGACATCGAGATCCGTGAACTCGATCTCGAGAGCGTCGATGCTGTTGCCGATGCCCGAATCACGATTGGCGAGTTGGCGGGCGAGAACGAATCCTGGCGCTACGGCCATGTGATCGTCGACGAAGCTCAAGACCTGACACCGATGCAGTGGCGCATGGTGATGCGCCGAGTACGAGGTCGCTCATTGACCATCGTGGGCGACCTGGCCCAGCGATCCGCTGCCGCGGCGTCGACATGGGAAGAGCTACTGCCACCAGAGTTGGCCGATGCTCGCCGTCAGGACTTGACAGTCAACTACCGGTCACCGGCCGAGATTCATGCATTGGCGATTGCCGTACTAGCTGAGTTCGCGCCGGGCGTGGCACCGTCGCGGGCGATCCGCACATCGGGTTGGGAACCAGAGTTTCTGCCTGTCGACACTATCGCCGATTCACTAGACGGATCGATTGACACCATGCTCGACGCCGTGGGAGGACTCGTAGCAGTCATTTCGGCAGCGCCCGCCGATCTGTCCTCGATGCACCATCGCCATGAGACCGACGACGACAACAGCCGAGTTCGATTCCTGACGCCCGATGAGTCCAAGGGCCTCGAGTTCGACGGTGTGATACTGGTCGAGCCCGGCGCCATCATCGCAGGCGCAGCGGGCGCAGCCCGGCTCTACATTGCGCTCACCCGGGCCACCCAGCGACTTGCCGTGATCCACGAGCGAGCACTGCCCGCAGTCCTTACGAACGCTCTTTAGTCGTTCCCCGGCGCTTTCCGCAGCTGGCTGTTGCGTGGCTGGTGATGCCTGCTAGCCTCACGGGGCTACTCCAGCAACATTAGTAACATGACGAACGACCACCCCATACACAACTTCGCCAACTCAGATGATGCGCACCCGACGGCGTCACGTTGCGGCATCCAGGTTGGCGTGGCCGTCGTGCTGGTTCTGGCATTGATGTTGAGCCTGTCGCCGGTGAACGCGCAGGAGAGCATCGAAGATGCACGCGAACAGCGCGAAGACGCCCAAGAGGCCGAACTTCGCGCCCGCGCTGCCCGAGACGTGCTCGAAGCCGAGTGGGAAGACATCGAGGCGGCCTTCGACGCTGCCGACGAACTCGTACGACGGGCCGAGACTCGAGCCGTCGCCGTCGAAAAGCAGCTTGATCTCGCCAATTTGCGGCTTCGCCAGACCGAAGTAGCAATCGCCTGGGCCGAATATGACCGAGAGGTCGTCGGCGACCAGCTCCGCGACTTGGCGATTCAGGAATACCTGGGTACGAGCAACGAGGAGAGCCTGCTCGAATCAGGCAGCATCAACGAAGCTATGACCCGCAACACCGTGCTGGATGTGGTCCAGGGCGCTGGCTACGACGTTCTCGACACCGCCCGGACGGCTGCAGAACTCCAAGAAGAACTTCGAGCCCAGGCCATCAAAGAAGTCGCCGAGGTCGAACGGCTCGAATCCGAACTCGACGAAGAGCGCGAAGAACTCGAAGCTGCCCTCGAGATACGTGCCCGGGCCAAGAACGCCCTCGATGCCCGGCTCGATGAGTGGGACCAGATCATTGCCGACTGGGAGAACATCGAGCAAGATCTGACCGACTTCATCCGGGTCGAGCAACAAAAGATCGACAATCAATCGGCTTTCGACGCCGCGCAATCGTCGCAGGGTTACACCTGGCCGACCGCGGGCGGCATCGGATCGTACTTCGGCTACCGCAAGCATCCGATTCTTGGCTACAGCCGGCTGCATGGCGGGCTTGACATCGGAGGGCGACACGGTCAGCCAATCTGGGCCGCCAAGTCCGGTGTAGTCATCATGGCCCGTGTCAACGGAGGGTACGGCAACACCATCGTCGTCGACCACGGCAACGGCTATGCCACGCTTTATGGGCATCAGACGAGCTTCGAGGTCGCCGAGGGTGAGATCGTCGAGACCGGTCAGCACATTGGAAACGTCGGGTCCACTGGGCTGTCGACCGGCCCGCATCTGCACTTCGAAGTCCGGCTCGACGGAAGCGTCATCGACCCGTTGCCGCTCTTGCCGCCTCGCTGACTCGAAGCTCGGCTACCAACCGATCGGTATGCCAGCCAACGCTAGGTCGTGAGCGAGTAGACGATGCCAGCTTTGGTGCGGTTGTGTTCGGTGATGAGTTCGAGGGGCCGGAAGCAATACGCCATGCGTTGAGCGATGTCGCGTGGCACGCCTGCGACATTGGCCATGTCAGCGGTGGTGAACCGGGCCGGTAGATCTGCGGTCGGAAGCAACGCGAGCAGGTCATGCGCGCATTCGAAGCGGTGTGTACCGAGCAGTTCGCGTAGTGACCGGTTGACGGTCCGGTACCCGCCACGTCCTCTTCGAGCCTTTTCGTCGTGGCGTTGGTGTTTGATCACCGATGTGAGCACAACGTCGATCGTCAGGTTCGGGTGGTCGATGAGAGTCGGCACGCTCACGAGCTCTTCGAACAAGTTGTAGATGGAGCCCTTCTTGGGCGACTTCCTGAGAGCTTTGCCTGGCCGATCGAGGTAGGTGGACACCGCAACGGGATGCACGAGCAGAACCTTGTATTCTGACAGCAAGTGGTCGAGCTTGTTGCCCATCGAAGCAAACGAGACGGTCTGCACTTCGATCAGTTGGCGTCCACGCTTGATGTCGATCACGAACCGGTCGAGTGGCACCTCGTACTCGTCGCCAGGCTCGGCATAGTGCGCCTTGAGCGCAACATGCAAAGGTCCTTCGTTCAGCGTGCCGATGTCGCTCATGGGCGCTCAGGCACGCTCTGGCGGCGTCTCGGTGAACTCCTGAGGAACAGGATTCACATGGCCGTTCGGGCACGTTCGCTTTTCGGGGTCGTTGTTGTACTCGGCCATTGCCCGGGCCAACTCCGTTTCGATGTTGCTGAGATGGAACGTGACCCGGTGAGCTTCTTCGCCACACACATCGCAGAACCACACCAGCGCATCGAAGTCGTTCGCATCTCGTGGGCGTTCGATGACCACCCCCCACGTGGCTGCGGGGCGCAGCGGCGAGTGCGGCACATTGGCTGGCACCAGCATGACCTCGCCTTCGTGTAGCCAGTGCTCCTGGCGTTGTCCGTCGACCATGAGATCGAGACGAATCGACCCTTTGAGTTGCATGAACACTTCGTCGAATGGATCGACATGAAAATCGCTGCGAGCGTTCGGCCCTCGAATCACCATGAAGATCTGATCGCTGTCTTGCCAGACGACCTTGTTCGAGACCGGGGGAGCGAACGCATCTGCGTTGTCTTCGATCCACTTGTTCAGATTGAGCGGTCGGGCGCGAGAAGCTTCAGAAGTCATGGTTCATGTGGTCAATGCAACAACAAAGACCGCGACGAGCGCCAGAAAGACGAGGCAGCCGAGCAGCAGCGCAATTTTGTCAGCGATCGGGCGGCGCTTGATCGGCAGCAGCGCGTCTTCGATCGGGTCGGCGGGTATCGATTCGGTAACTGCAATCGGCGCACGATCTATGCCAGGAGGGTCGATTCCCCGACGGCCAGCATCGGTACGGACCTTCTCGGTCCAGCCAGTGCCATCCCACCAGCGATGCGAGTGGCGCCCGAACGGGTCGGCGTGCCAGCCCACTTGACGGCTCGCCTCGTCGGTCGCGGTGCGATGGAGATGCGAATCGAAGTCATCACCGGGCACGCAGCAAGGTTAGTCGATCGCAGCAGGTGCTTTGAGCTGGTCTGCAAGTCGGGCAACGACTTCGGCGATCGGCGGGGCATCTTGGGTCCCCAGCGCCTCGAGGCTGAACAACGCCGTGGTGACCTCGCCCTCGGCCGTGAGTTCTGCGGTGAGCTGAGACGGCGCCCACTCCTCAGAAGCGATCGTGACCTGCAGCAAGTTTGCGTCTCGGTCGGCATAGCTCAGGTGGCCAATTTCGTCCGCCGCCTGGCACATGCGAGCAAACACGTCGCCGGGCCGGGCATAGAGCACCATGGGGCCAATGCCGTCGTCCTCCTCGCCCGGCTGATAGGGCAGCGGGAGCAATCCATCCTCGGTCAGTGTGCGCAGCGCCCGAAACGCCGCCACAACCGCCTCGGTCTGCTCTGCAGAGCCATCTGTGTCCGCAGTATCAGGATGGCTCGCCATGAGTCGGTCTCGGTAGGCCTGGCGCACATCATCCCAAGCACAAGGCGGTCTCAGCCCAAGCACAGCAAGTGCGTCCATTACCTCCACGATCAGCACGCTAGCTGGTTTCAACCGCTCCGCTCGGGCCGACGTTCGTCGGATATGGATTCTGGCGCGTTTGGTCGGCTCCTCCGTCGCCTCTGCCCGCTCCTCCGTCGCTCCGACCTGGTGAAACGCCGCAAAACCGAAGCGTCGGTCGCAGGTAGCTCTTTGAAGCAACCTGCGACCGACCATCCCCCCGGATGTGTCAGATTCTGTTTTAGCGGATTTTTAGACGAATGCCGACGCGAAGATTAGCGAAACAATGGTCATTACCTTGATGAGGATGTTCATTGCAGGTCCAGAAGTGTCCTTGAACGGATCGCCAACGGTGTCGCCGATCACGGCTGCTGCGTGGGCATCGCTGCCTTTGCCGCCGTGGTGACCAGCTTCGATGTACTTCTTGGCATTGTCCCACGCGCCACCAGCGTTGGACATGTAGATGGCCAAAGCAAAGCCGCTCACGAGTGCACCGGCGAGGAAACCACCGAGCGCGTTGACGTCGATGAAACCGATGACCAATGGAACGATCACAGCGAGACCGCCGGGAATAACCATCTCCTTGAGCGACGCCTCGGTCGAGATGGCGACACAGCGAGCAGAGTCGGGCTTGACGCCAGGCTTGCCTTCGCGAAGGCCAGGTATCTCACGGAACTGGCGGCGGACTTCTTCGATCATCGCTGCGGCTGCCCGGCCGACAGCGTCGATTGTCAATGCCGCGAACACAAACGGCAACATTGCGCCCAAGAAGAGGCCGATGAAGACCTCGACGTTGCCGATCTCGAGATTCAGGCCAGCATCGACAGCAGCGATGCCGTTGTCGAGGTTTGCCTTGGTGATGGCTTGGTCGAAGCTGGCGAACAAGGCCAGAGCGGTGAGCGCTGCCGAACCAACCGCGAAGCCCTTTGCAACAGCAGCGGTGGTATTTCCGAGTGAGTCGAGCGAGTCGGTGACCTCGCGTACTTCGGGTGGAAGCTCAGCCATTTCGGCAATACCGCCAGCGTTGTCGGCGATCGGGCCATAGGCATCGACGCCAACAACCACGCCGGTTGTGGCGAGCATGCCAATGGCGGCGATTGCCACGCCGTAGATGCCAGCTTGTTGGGTGTCGCCGAGCGCTTGCTGGCCAGCCCAGTACGAGCCGCCAACAGCAGCAGCGATCAGTGTCACTGATGCGCCGACCGAGATCATGCCCGAGCTGATGCCCTTGAGTATGACGGTCGCAGGTCCGGTTTCGGTCTGGGCTGCGATGGCCTTGACCGGACCGTATTCGTCGCTTGTCCAGATCTCGGCAACCTTGCCGATGGCCCAGCCAGCAGCGAGACCGAAGATCACCGAGAGCGGGATGCCCCAACGAGCGTCGCCGTCGAAGACCATGTAGCCGGCGACGAATACGCCGACAACAGTGATCGCCATGGCCACGTTGGTGCCCATGTGTAGTGCACGCGAAAGATCTTTTATCTTGGACGATTCGCCGCTGCGAACCATGAAGCTGCCGACGATCGAGCCGAGCATGCCGACGAAGGCGACGGCAAACGGGAACAGGATCAGGTTGAGCTCAGTGGCGTTGATCGGAGTCCAGTCGCTCGCAATTGCAAATGCCGTGAAGGCCATCGGGGCGATGATGGCGCCGCTGTAGCTTTCGAACAGGTCTGCGCCCATGCCAGCAACGTCGCCGACATTGTCGCCCACGTTGTCGGCAATGGTGGCGGGGTTGCGGGGATCGTCTTCGGGGATACCGGCTTCGACCTTGCCGACCAAGTCAGCGCCAACGTCGGCGGCCTTGGTGTAGATACCGCCGCCAACGCGGCTGAACAGTGCAATGGAGCTCGCACCCAAACCAAAGGCGGTGATGATCTCGAACGCATCGTCTTGCGCTGTCCACTGGGTGAACAACAGGTACAGGAAGCTCAGGCCGAGCAGGCTCAAACCTGCAACCGAGAAGCCCATCACTGCACCGCCCTTGAACGCCAATGGCAGTGCCTTTTGGGGGCCTTCGATGGCGGCATTAGTGGTGCGAGCGTTGGCCATCGTGGCCACGGTCATACCAGCCCAACCGGCTCCGGCGGACAGAATCGCGCCGATCACATAGCTCACCGCAGAGAGCGGATTCAGCAGTATCGCGATCAGAATGATCATGATGACAACGAATCCAGCAACCCAGGTGTATTCCTTGGTCAGAAAGGCTCGGGCTCCATCCTGGATCTCTTTCATCAAGTACTGCATCCGTTCATTACCCGGATCAGCCGCCTTGACGACATTGAAAAAATAAGCAGCCAGGACGAGTGCCGCGATGGCACTACCTCCGGCTAGGTACGGAATTGCGTCCACGTTGACGTTTCCCTCTCGCGCGTGTGGGTATCAGCGGGCGGACGGTACTGCAGTCCTTACCCGTCTCGCAATCTAATCTCTGGAGTTTGTCGAATTGTGCATCGGCCCAAAGTTCACTCGCGCAGGTAATCGCCCTAGCATTCCATGAGATGGGTGTGTCCACCGATAGGCATCGGGTCCGGTCCGCAGGCCGCCGAGCGCGCCAATCAATTGTGGGCGACCAACGGCGAACGGCCGAGCAGTCGCTCGTGCAGCACCTTCGCTCGCTGCAGGCCTCGCACGCTGCATCGGTCGGCGTCTTCATCGCTCACGACGGCGAACCAAACCTCATGGCATTCATCGATTGGGTCTGGGGGCGCGGCTGCACCGTGGCGCTACCGGTACTAGACGACGACCCCGAGGATTTCACGATGCGATTTGTGCCTTGGATTCGAGGCGAAGCGCTCACCAGCGGACGATACGGAATCTCCGTGCCTGCGCCAGTCGATGCAATCGTCCCCGAAACGCTGCTGGTGTCGTTGACCGGGTTCGACTCCGCTGGCAATCGGATGGGTCGCGGAGCAGGCTTTTTCGACCGATACCTTGAAGAAACGCCGTGCAACGTCGTCGGCGTTGGCTTCGAAAATCAGCGATTTGCTTCGATACCGACCGAACCACACGATCAACCGCTGCCGATCATCGCCACCGACCTCGGTGTGCGGTTTATTCAGAAGTGACCATGGGCCAAACGACGCTGCACCGGGAATTCTGTGCCCAAAGCGCAACGCAACGCCGGTTCATCGGCAATGATTGTCAGCCGTGCGCGTAATCGTTGTTGGTGCTGGCGAAGTCGGAACCCATGTGGCTCAGCTGTTGAGCCGTGAAGGTAACGATGTCATCGTCATCGAGTGCAACAGCGCCCGCATTGCACAGATCGACAAATTGCTCGACGTTTCGATCGTCCAGGGCAGCGCCACAGATCCCGAACTCATGCGAGCAGCCGGAATCCGCGAGGCCGACTTGCTTGTTGCTGCAACCTCGGACGACGAAGTCAATCTGGTTGCATCACTCATCGCCAAGCTCGAAGGTGTCGAGCGCCGTGTCGTGCGAGTCGAGCGGCCGGGCTTGCGCGGATCGCGAGCGCAGAGTCTGCTCGATGCCGTGGGCGCAGACCTGGTCATCGATCCCGACGACGCTGTCGCCCGAGAGATCCTCGATCTGCTTGCCTATCCCGGCGCCATCGAGATCGCCCGCTTGGCTGACAACGAAGTCCTCATGATCGCAGCGAACCTCAACGAGTCCGCCCCGTTCGTCGGGATGACTCTCAGCGAGATCGGCGCCAACTACGAACCAGAGTGGGACTTCATCGTCTGTACGATCACTCGAGACGGCCGGACCATCGTGCCCCGCAAGGACCACGAACTCCTGGCCGGCGACAACGTGCGGGTCGTCTGCAAAACCCGGGCTCGCACCGATGTGATGGAACAGATGGGGCTCAGCGCGGGCGAAGCCCACCGCATCATGGTCCTCGGTGGCGGCCGCACCGGCGAGATATTGGCCCGGGCCCTGGTGTCGAAGGGTCACGTCGTCACGATCATCGATCGCAGCGAGTCCCGGGCTCGCGAGCTTGCCGACACCCTCGACGGCGTGCTGGTGCTGCTCGGCGACATCACCGATGCATCGCTTCTTGAGGAAGAGGACGTCGGCTCCTACGACGCCGTCATTGCGCTGACCGGCGAAGACGACGCCAACATCCTTGCGTGTCTGTTCGCGAAAAAATCTGGCGCGCGCGAGACCATTGCGGTCCTGCACCGTCTCGAGCTTCGAAGCCTGCTGCGCGACGCCGGTGTCGATGTGGCCATCTCACCTCGAACCGCCAGCGCAAACGAAGTGCTGCGAACGGTACGCGGCGGCGTGACTGCAGTGGCAACTTCGCTCGATGACGACATCGAATTCTACGAGGTCGAAGTTGCCCACGGATCGGTTGCGAACGGCAAGGCCGTGTGTGAACTTGGTTTGCCTCATGACACGCTGGTCGCCGCCATCGTGCGAGATGGCAAGCCCCAAATCTGCAGGGGCAACTCTGAGTTGCAGGCGTTCGATCATGTCGTGTTCGTTGCACATGGCAAAGACGTGGGCAAACTCAGTCAGCTCTTCAGCGGGTCGTGAGATCTTCGGCGCGGTCTGAATCGTTCACCGACTCGCTGGCACACCCGATCAAACCAGTCGGGGTCTATGCAATTGCAGTCGCCTATGCGCTAAGTGCTTCGTCGGCGGTGCTGGCTCTTGGTTCACTGTTCGCATTTTTTGATAGCGGAGCTGATCTTGTTCCACTCGCCGTAGCAGCGATCATCTGCGGAGTGGTTGGAGGCATCACGCTCCGTCGGCCATTTGCCAAGCAATCGTTGCGACCCGTTCCCACGATGAGTGCCGCCATCACGGCCTTTTTGACCGTAGCTGCGCTGTCGACCCTGTTGTACGTGGTCACCCGCACGCTCACCCGGGTCGATGATGCGCTGTATGAGTCTGTGGCGGGTGTCAGCACCAATGCGCTGTCGATCTTCGAGGACCCGTCGGTCATCAGCGACGGCATGCTGATTTGGCGTGCAGGAACCCAATGGCTTGGCGGGCTCGCTGCGCTCGGGTTGGCCGTCGGGCTGCTGCCATTTCTGGGTGGCTCTCGCGAGCTTTCCGGCGGTCCACAGTTGCGAGCGCGAGGCAATGACGCCCTTGCGACCCGCCCTGTCAAAGCGTTGAAGCGAGTGGCTGCGATCTACGCGATCGTCACATCGGGCGTCGCCATCGCGTTTCTCGTTGCCGGTATGGGCCCGCGCGATGCCGTTGCGCATTCGCTGTCGACGGTGTCTACCGGCGGATTCTCGACGTGGGCAGACTCGATTGGTCACTTCGACAGCTGGGCCGTCGAGTTCGTTGCAATCGGGGCCATGGTCGGAGCGGCATCGTCGGTCGCGATTGCCTGGCTCGTCTGGCGACGAGCGTTCGGCGACACCCGACGAGCGTTCGAGCTGCAGGTCTATCTAGCCGGCATATCGGGTGCGACATTGTGGGTGTGGTGGCTGCAACAAGGCCACGACGGCACCGACGAGACGGGTATTCGAGAAGCATTGTTCACCGTTGTTTCGGTGGCCACCACCACCGGACATCGAGTTGCGGACTGGGGCAGTTGGCATCCCGGCGCAAGTGCGCTGCTGCTGGTGATGTTGGTCATTGGTGGCACGGCTGGGTCGGTTGCTGGCGGACTGCGTTGGATCCGGCTCATCGGCATGGGTCAGTTCATCTGGCGGGAGTTGCAACGCCAGCTACACCCACGCCTAGTGCGCACCGTCAAGGTCGGCCGCACCAAGATCAGCGAAGCATCGGTTGACCGGATGCACGCGCAAATGGTCTACGTGATGACATTGGGCGCCGTGGCGTCACTGGTACTGGCGCTCTTTGGTGAGGGCATCACCGAAGCCATCACACTCACCATCAGCGCCATCAGCACGATGGGACCGGGTTTCGATGACTCCCAGCAAGGCATCGTCAGTGCCACTCGGCTGAGCCGCCCCGAGCGCGCTGTCCTCATGCCGGTGATGCTCACCGGTCGGGTCTTTCTCTATCCGGCGTTCGTTGCTGGAGGCGCGGCCATGACCGAGGTTGCCCGCCGTGCTCGTGCGGTGAGTCGGCGCTGATGGCCGGGTCCATTTTCGGCCGCCAGGTCGATGACCGCGAAGGCTTCGCGTCGTCGAATCGGGACCGCCACAGATTCTTTGTTGCACCGACAGTGCACGTCATTGGGCTGTCGTTGCTGTTCTTGACTCCGGGGCTAACGCTTGCGTTGTTGATCGAATGGGGTTCTGCGAGTTCGCACGACGAAGGGGCGCTGCTACTTGCGACTGCAATTGCGATGGTGGTCGGCGGCGCACTCTGGTTCCCGACATCGGTCGGTAGCGGCATCTCGGCACGTAGCGTTTTTGCTTCGGTGGCATTCAGCTGGATTGCATGCTCGTTCGTGGGCGCAGTGCCCTATGCCGCAGGGTCCATGTTCTCGTGGGGCCAGTTCGATAACGCGCTCTTCGAGGCGGTCAGTGGCTTCAGCGCAACGGGGTCCACCGTGCTCGATGACATCGAGCGCAACGGGGCTGGAATCTTGATGTGGCGCCAGATCACGCAGTTCTACGGGGGCATGGGCATGGTGGTGCTCGCCGTGACGGTCCTACCGGTGCTGGGTGTTGGAGGGCTGTCGCTGATGTCGGCCGAAGCACCCGGCCTCGCCACTGACCGGCTCGCACCGCGCGTGAGCGAAACCGCTCGAACCCTGTGGAAGCTCTATCTGGGGATCACCGTGGTCGTCACGACGTTACTGTGGGCGGTTCCGGGTCCGAACCTGTACGACGCTTTCGCCCACGCACTGACCACTGCGTCGACCGGTGGCTTCTCGACCTACAACGCCTCGGTTGGCCATTTCGATTCGTGGCTGGTCGAAACCATTATCGTCGTGGGGCTGTTTCTTTGCGCGATCAACTTCACTTTGCACCATCGGGCGCTTCGAGGTGATGTCGGCGGGTATTGGCGCTCGGCAGACACACGGATGTACGCGTACATCACGGCGGCTGCGATTGCGTTCGCAACCTTGCTCAACTGGTTACAAGACGTCCGCGATACCCAAGGCGATCTCATCGAAACCGGTTTCACGGCCGCGCTTCGAGACTCGACCTTCAATGTGGTCACATTGGCCTCGAGCGGCGGTTTCGGCAACGCCCGAGGTGAGGACAGCTTGGGCAACTTCGTTTTGTGGAGTCCGCCGCTTCAGCTTGTGTTGTTGTTGCTGATGGTGATTGGTGGCAGTGCCGGATCAACCGCAGGCGGCGCCAAGGTCTTCCGGGTGCAGGTGGCGTTCAGCTACGCGGTTCGAAGCGTGAAAAAGCTGCGGCATCCGTCGAGCATCGTGCCGATGAAGCTGGGTCAGGCACCGGTGCCAACCGACAACGTGCATCGCATCATTGGGTTCCTGACCACATTCCTGGCCATCACGCTGATCGGCACGCTGCTGGTTACGGCGACCGGTGCGCCGTTCAAAGAGTCGGTCAGCGCGTCGATTTCGGCCATGTCCAACATGGGGCCTGCGCTGGGAGGCGCCGGACCAACATCGAACTTCTTGTTCTTCGAGTCGCGCTTCGCCCGCATGGTGCTCACGACCTTGATGATGATTGGCCGGCTCGAGATCTTTGCCGTGCTGTTGATGTTCGCCACGCCAGCCGCGTCGGTCCGCAAACGGCTGTCGACCAGAAGCTAGCCCACGATTGCGGCGCAGAGCGCCGAGCGCAGCATCGACGGGTCCTTGGAGCCGGTCATCTCGCGAACGGAGTGCATGGCAAGCTGTGGGGCCCCGATGTCGACCGTGTCGAGCCCGGTGCGCGCCGCGGTCACTGGGCCCACGGTCGACCCACACGCCATGTCGGTCCGGGTGACAAAGACCTGATGCGGAACATCGGCCTGGTTGCACGCATCGGCAAAGAGAGCGTGGCCCACTGGGCTGGTCGCGTATCGCTGGTTTGCATTGACCTTGATCACCGGCCCACCGTTGAGCGCAATGTGATGGTCGGGTTCGTGGCGGTCGGCGTAGTTCGGGTGGGTGGCGTGGGCGCAATCGGCTGAGATGCACAGCGAACCTTCCGGTGGCTGCGCAACCAGTTGGTCGAGCGCGTCAGCGAGTAGCGCCGAGTCGGCCCCGGTGGCGCTGGTACTGCCGACCTCTTCGTGGTCGAACAGCGCAACGATTTGGGTTCCGGGCCCGTCGGCTTCGATCAGAGCTTCGAGACTCGCCCAGCAAGACAGCTGATTGTCGATTCGAGGCGAGGCAATGAATTCGTCGTGCCAGCCACCGAACGCGGGTGGAACAACATCGTGGGTCATGAGCTGGAACGAAAGAATGTCGTCAGGATCGATTTCGAGATGGCTGCCCATCAGTTGCTTCAGTTCGGTGGCTTCGTCGCTGTCACCATCATCGCTGGTGGGCGCTAACCCCCACATCGGCGCCATGTGTTGTTGCTTGTTCAGCTGCAGTCCTTTGGTGTTGATCTCGCGATCGAGGTGGATTGCAAGCTGCGGAATGCGCAACACCGGCCGGTCGATGTTCACCAAGTGCGAGACCACGCCGCCATTTTTAGGTGCTCGGGCGATCACCTGGCCAGCGATTCCGAGATCGCGGTCGAGCCAGCTGTTGAGGAGAACCCCGCCGTAGACCTCGACGCCGAGCTGACGTGTTCCCGCCGACACACCGTCGGGTTGAGGTTTTATCCGCAGGTTCGGGCTGTCGGTATGGGCGGTGACCACCCGCACTGGCCCCTTCTTCGAGCTGGTTCGCCACGCGACGAGTGAGCCCTCGCGGGCCTGAAATCCGGATGATTTCTTGCCAGGCTTCGGCGCCGAGGCAGAAAACCCGGCAGCTTCAAGGCGGGTCATAGATTCGGCCACGCAATGGTGCGGTGTGGGCGAGGCCTGGACAAATGCCATGAAATCACGGGCAATTTTGCGGTCGGCGGGCGAGAGGCGGCGAGGCTGAGTCATCACTGCGAGCGTAATCGCTTTGCGCCTGACACTGATACGGGCATCTTTAGTGCGGTCCTGCTTAGGGCTGGCGAAGAACATCGCGGTAAAGTGACGAGCCTGCGGGCCTCAACGACGCGGCCTTCCCCCTGATCCTCTACCACGGCACCTTTTGGTGAGATTGTCTCAAAATGAACTCTGATGCTCCGCGTTCGCCGTCCCCAGCAGGTCTTCCCGCCCCCCAAGGGCTGTATGACCCGGCGGCCGAACACGACGCGTGTGGCGTTAACTTTGTGGCTCATCTGCGCGGCAAGCGCAGCCACGAAATCGTGCAGCTCGGATTGGGTGCGCTCTGCAACATGGAGCACCGAGGTGCGGTCGGATCCGATCCGAACTCCGGTGACGGTGCGGGCATTCTCGTGCAGATTCCCGATGCGTTTTGTCGCACAGTGGTCGATTTCGAGCTACCAGAACCTGGCTTCTATGCCACCGGCATCGGATTTTTACCCCAAGACGCTGAAACGGCCGCCAACGGCGAAGCTGCGATCACGTCGATCTGTAACGAAGAAGGCGCAACCGTCCTGGGTTGGCGCGAGGTTCCAGTCGACCCGAACATCCTTGGAGGGGCATCTGCTAGGACGATGCCTCGGTTCCGGCAACTCTTCTTGTCTTGGACCGGCGCCGACGGTGAGTTGCTCACTGATATGGCACTGGAGCGCAAGTGCTACATCGTGCGCAAGCGCATCGAACACGATGTGCGCCTGACAGCGGGACCAGGCGAGATCAACGAGGCCATGGGCGGTGCAAGCGAAGCTCACGACGGCATCTACTTCTCGAGCCTTTCAAGTCGCACGCTCATCTACAAGGGAATGCTGACCACGCCCCAGCTGGGTGCGTTCTATCCCGACCTTGCCGACCCGCTATTCGACAGCGCTATCGCGCTCGTTCATAGCCGCTTTTCGACCAATACCTTCCCGTCGTGGCCACTGGCACACCCGTACCGGTTTGTGGCCCACAACGGCGAGATTAACACGGTCAAAGGCAACGCCAACTGGATGCGGGCCCGCGAGGCCCTGCTTGCCAGCGACCACTTCGGCGACGATATCGAAAAGCTGTTTCCCATCTGCACGCCAGGCGCAAGCGACACCGCCACTTTCGACGAAGCACTCGAACTGTTGCACCTCGGCGGTTACTCGCTGCCCGAAGCCGTGCTTATGATGATCCCCGAGCCGTGGGAGAATCACGAGACCATGCCCGACGACATCCGGGCTTACTACCGCTATCACGCCTCGATGATCGAGCCATGGGATGGCCCTGCCTCGATTGCGTTCACCGACGGCACCGTTATGGGAGCCGTGCTCGACCGCAACGGTCTGCGCCCGAGCCGGTACTGGGTCACCGACGACGACCTGGTGATCATGGCCAGCGAGGTCGGCGTGGTCGACGTGCCACCAAGCAAGATCATCGAGAAGGGACGCCTGCAACCCGGGCGTATGTTCTTGATCGATACCAAACAAGGACGCATCGTTCGCGACGACGAAATCAAGCGCAAGCTGGCATCGGGGGCCGCGTACAGCGAATGGCTGGCTGGTCACCAGGCTGGGCTCACCGATCTGCCCGAGGGCCAGGCCCGGGCCGACGAGGAGACGCTTCTCAACCGCCAGCAGGCCTACGGCTACACCCACGAAGAGCTCAAGCTTCTGGTAGCACCGATGGCCAAGACCGCCAAAGAAGCTATTGGCTCAATGGGTACCGACACCCCCGTTGCGGTGCTGTCCAAGCGGCCGCGCGTGCTCTTTGACTACTTCCAGCAATTGTTTGCGCAGGTCACAAACCCACCGCTCGACGCGATGCGCGAAGAAATCATAACGGCCACGCTTTCGTGGATCGGCCCCGAAGGTAATCTGCTCGAACGATCGCCCGATTCGTGCCATCAGATCGTGGTCGAACATCCCGTGCTCCGCAACGCGGAATTGGCGCAGATCGCCACATTGAACGACGGGCCGAACGATCGCAGGTTCAAGTCAGCGGTGGTCTCCACGCTGTATCGCCCTGGCGACGGCGGCTCGGGCATGCGCTCGACGCTGGACCGTGTCCGCACTGCGGTCGATGCTGCGATTGGCGACGGTGCCAACATCGTCGTGCTCAGTGATCGCGGCACTGACGAGGACAATGTCGGCGTGCCGATCGCCATGGTGACCGGAGCGGTGCACCATCACCTGGTGCGCACCAAGGCCCGGTCCCGGGTTGGTCTGGTCATCGAGACCGCCGAAGCCCGCGAGGTGCATCACATGGCGGTGCTGCTTGGCTACGGCGCCAACGCGGTGAATCCGTATCTTGCGTTCGAATCGATCGACGATCTGCTGACTGAAAGCCTCTACGGACTGCCTACCGATCTGACACCTGAGCAGGCGCATATCAACTACGTCAAGGCCTGCGACAAGGGGCTGCTCAAGGTCATGTCCAAGATGGGCATCTCGACCGTCAAGAGCTATATCGGCGCCCAGATCTTTGAGGCCATCGGCATCGGCGACGAGATCCTCGACGAGTGTTTCACCGGCACAGCGAGCCGTATTGGTGGCGTCGGCTTCGACCAAGTGGCCGAAGCCGTGTCCGAGCGCCATCGCCTGGCCTATCCCATCGAGCCATCGCAGCGAGCTCACCGCGAGCTTGAGGTCGGCGGCGAGTACCAGTGGCGCCGCGAAGGCGAATACCACCTCTTTAACCCCGAGACCGTGTTCCGGCTGCAACACGCCACCCGCGAGGGCAAGTACGAGATCTTCAAGCAGTACACCAAAGCCGTCGACGATGCGTCAGAACACCTGGCTACGTTGCGCGGTCTGTTCCGGTTCCGAACCGAAGCCGTGACTCCGATTCCGATCGACGAAGTCGAGTCGGCCGAAGAGATCGTCAAGCGATTCGCAACTGGCGCCATGTCCTATGGCTCAATTTCTGCCGAAGCGCACGAGACGCTCGCGATTGCCATGAACCGCATCGGGGGCAAATCGAATACGGGCGAGGGTGGCGAGGCTGACTACCGCTATGTCCCCGATGCCAACGGCGACTCGCGCCGCAGCGCCATCAAACAAGCCGCATCGGGGCGCTTCGGCGTGACCAGCGAGTACTTGGTGCAGTCCGAGGACATCCAGATCAAGATGGCCCAGGGCGCCAAGCCGGGCGAAGGTGGACAGCTACCAGGCCACAAGGTGTGGCCATGGATTGCCGAGGTTCGCCATTCGACGCCCGCGGTTGAGCTCATCTCGCCGCCGCCGCATCATGACATCTACAGCATCGAAGATCTGGCGCAGCTCATTCATGACCTCAAGAATGCGAACCCAAAGGCTCGCATTCACGTCAAGCTCGTCTCCGAGTTTGGCGTCGGCACCGTGGCTGCAGGTGTGTCCAAGGCACACGCCGACGTTGTATTGATCTCGGGCCACGACGGCGGCACCGGAGCATCGCCACTCACGTCGATGAAACACGCCGGAACCCCATGGGAGCTTGGGCTGGCCGAAACCCAACAGACGTTGCTGCTCAACGACCTGCGAGACCGCATCGTGGTCCAGGTCGACGGCCAACTCAAGACCGGACGCGACGTACTGATAGCTGCGCTGCTCGGTGGCGAAGAGTTCGGTTTCGCAACTGCGCCGCTTGTGGTGATGGGCTGCGTGATGATGCGGGTGTGTCACCTCGATACCTGCCCGGTTGGTGTTGCCACCCAGAACAAGGAACTCCGCAGCCGCTTTACTGGCCGCGCCGATCATGTCGTGAACTTCATGATGTTCATCGCCGAGGAAGTGCGTGAACTGCTGGCCTCGCTTGGTTTGCGTTCAATCGAAGAGGCGGTAGGTCGAGTCGAGTTGCTCGACACGACTGAAGCGTCAGATCACTGGCAGGCGGCGGGGCTCGACATGTCGTCGATCCTGTACTTGCCTGAACTGGCCGAGGGTACTGCTCGCTCGTGCACGACAACTCAGGATCATGGCCTTGAAAAGGCACTCGATATGACCATCATCGAGCAGGCCCAACCCGCGATTCTGCGAGGCGAAGCGGTCAACATCAGCCTGCCGATTGCCAACGTCAACCGAACCGTCGGCACCATGACCGGCTTCGAAGTGACGACTCGTTGGGGCTCAAAGGGTTTGCCCGAAGACACGATCTCGGTGGAGCTGTTCGGTTCGGCCGGCAACAGCTTGGGTGCGTTCTTGCCCACCGGCATCACGCTTAACCTGACGGGCGACGCCAACGACTTTGTTGGCAAGGGGCTGTCGGGCGGCAAGGTCATCGTGCAGGCACCGGCCGATGCGGCCTATGAACCCGAAGACAATGTGATTGCCGGGAACGTGTGCCTCTACGGCGCAACCGGCGGCGAGGCGTACTTCCAGGGCCACGTCGGCGAACGATTCTGCGTGCGCAACTCAGGCAGCATTGCGGTCGTCGAAGGTATCGGCGACCATGGTTGTGAGTACATGACGGGCGGACGAGCCGTCGTGTTGGGTTCGGCCGGACGCAACTTCGGCGCAGGCATGTCGGGCGGAACTGCATTCGTCTACGACTCAAATGCCACCTTTGCCAGCCGGGTCAACACCGACATGGTCGACGTTGAACGGCCCACCGAGGACGATTTCGAAACAATCAAGGGCGACATCACTCGCCATGTTGAGTACACCAACAGCAGTCGTGGCAAACGCCTGCTGGCCGACTGGGACAACGAGCGGCAACGGTTCCTCAAAGTAATACCGCGGCAATACAAACGAGTGCTCGAAGCACTTGAGACCGCACAACGGCTGGGTGTCGATCCCGACGCCGCAGTTATGGCAACGGCGAACTAGAGGAGCTTGCAATGGGTGATCCAAAAGGCTTTATGCAACACGACCGTCGCTGGCCAAGCCGCCGGCCCGCAGACTTGCGGGTAGGGGACTGGCAAGAGGTCTATCTCTACAAGAACTTCGAAGACGCGGAACTCAAGCAGCAAGCCAGCCGCTGCATGGACTGTGGTATTCCGTTCTGCAACAACGGGTGCCCGCTGGGCAACATGATTCCTGACTGGAACGATCTGGTCTACAACGACAAGTGGCAAGACGCCATCGAGCGGCTGCATGCAACCAACAACTTCCCTGAATTTACCGGCCGGTTGTGTCCTGCGCCGTGCGAAGCCGCGTGTGTGCTGGGCATCAGCGACGATGCCGTCACGATCAAGCTGGTCGAGTTGACCATCGTTGAACATGCGTGGGACAACGGTTGGATCGTGCCCATCCCACCGACCCGCGAAACCGGCAAGAAGGTTGCGGTGGTTGGTTCTGGCCCCGCTGGCCTGGCCGCGGCTCAGCAGTTGCGTCGGGCTGGCCATGCTGTGGTCTGTTTCGAACGCGCCGACCGAGCCGGAGGACTACTGCGTTATGGCATCCCCGAGTTCAAGATGGAAAAGAAGTTCCTCGACCGTCGCCTCGAACAGATGGAAGCCGAAGGTGTCGAGTTTCGCCTGAGCACCGATGTCGGCGTTGACATCACCGCCGAACAGATGAACGACGAATTCGATGCGGTTGTTCTTGCTGGCGGAGCGACCCAATGGCGCGACCTGCCCATCCCTGGCCGCGAGCTTGGTGGCATCTATCAGGCAATGGAGTTTCTGCCGCCAGCGAACCGTGTGCTCGAGGGCGACCTCGACGAGCACCCATTCTCGGCTCATGACAAAAACGTGGTCATCATCGGCGGCGGCGACACTGGCGCCGACTGCCTCGGGACATCTCATCGCCACGGTGCACGATCCATCCACCAGTTCGAGATCATGCCTCGCCCGCCCGCTGACCGCGACGACTCAACGCCGTGGCCCACATGGCCGCTGCAGCACCGGATCTCATCGGCGCACGAAGAGGGCGGCGATCGCGAATACGCCATCAACACCGTCGAGTTCTTGGGCGACGACAACGGCAACGTCCGAGCGCTCAAGACGGTGCGGGTCGAGCAGAACTTCACCGATGGCCGCATGAGTTTCGATCCGGTCGAGGGTTCCGAAGAAGAGTTCCCGGCCGAGATTGTCATGCTCGCAATGGGCTTCACCGGTCCTGAGAAGTCGCCAATGCTCGAGCAGTTCGGCGTTGATCTGACCGACCGCGGCAACGTTGACCGCAACGACAACTGGGCAACCAATGTCGATGGTGTGTTTGTCTGCGGCGATATGGGCCGCGGTCAGAGCCTGATCGTATGGGCCATCGCCGAGGGCCGCGCCTGCGCAGCTTCGGTCGACGAGGCACTCACCGGCGCAACCCAACTCCCATCGCCACTCACCCCCGCAGTCCAACAACTACGCTAAACCGAGTTGCTGCACCATGAGCGCTACGTGCGCTCCAACAAGTACGAACCCGCGTGGATCGCAGCCAATCAGATGGGGCCAAATGCGCTCTGGCTGACCGAGTCTCTCGTCGAGGTCATGCCGATCAGTCCAGGGATGAAGGTTCTCGATCTCGGTTGTGGCACGGCGATGATCCACCATCCCTCGACCAGCGGGGTGATGTGGTCACTGAACCGAGCCCAGTCGCGCCAGCCATCTTCGACCAGGTCGGCTGGTCGACAGCGACCTTGCCGGTTTTGGTCCAGTGATGGCACACCAAGACCTGAGCAGCTCTGGCTTTTGCGAGATGGCGCTAGGCGTCGCCTAGATTCTCGAAGTTGCCGGCTTCTACTGCGGCTATTGCGGGGCGGACTCGTACCAAGTACCAGAGCGAGATGGCCATGCCGAAGATCATCAAGAAAACGCCGAAGCAGATGGCACCGAGCCAGTTGAGTTGGCTGCGGCCGGCGAACGACCATGCCCACGGCGGGCGGCGGGCACAATCCAGTAGCGCCCACACGCTGATGCTGATTGGCACGACCGCCACGACCAGCCAGAAGATGACAGCCATCGGCGCTAGTTGATCTGTTGCAGGAAACGGACTGCGATCACGACGGCAAAGCACAACGCAACGAGGTCGCCAGAGCGAAGCCAGCGGACAGGATGGTCAACCGCAATCGATGATCGCAAGCTCTGCACCGTCACGATCAGCGATCGCCCCAGTCCGTAACCAGCCGCTGAAGCAACCACCGCCAATGCCGCCCGGCCGAGCGTTGAAGGCAAGCACAACAACAAGACGATGGCAAGGGCATATGGCGAGGTAGCCGTGACGAAAGTGCGCACGCCGGTGCCGAGCTCGAAGGCAAACCGAAACGCTGCCAGCGGGGGAGACATAGTGAACGTCTCGCGAGGGATCTGGTGGGCGCGCTGGGGCAAATCCAGGCACAACACCCGAGTGTGATGCAGGCCAAGAAGTACGAGTGCACACATGGCACCGATGCCGCGCAGCTGTCCAGGAATCGGCGACAACAGACCACTCGCAAGGAAAACGACGGCGGCCGAGGTTGTAGCCCCGCTGATCGCTCCCATCAGGTAACTCCCGGCAACTACCGGGCCAGCGTGTCGATGCAACATCAACGCGCTATTGACGCTTCAGACAGAGCCCGACAGCGAGTAGCCAGCACCAGCACCCACGGCGAAGAACATAAGGACACCCAGCAACGAGCCAGCAGGCACTAAAGCGCCAACGATCCCGATGCCTGCGATCATGGCCACGATGGCGCCTGCGGTCAGGTTCTGAGAACGACTGCTCGCTGCTGGACCTCGAAAACGCGGCGAGACCCGAGGGCTCGAGCTCGCCGAGGATGTCATGCGATGGCGACGGTCTGGCGCCCGATAGTCACGGTTGTGCCAGCCGAGGTCACGGCGCTAACCGTCACGGGATGCACTCCGGCCGGTAATTCAAGTTCGATCTCAAAGCCACACGAGGCGTCGACGCCATAGATGCGCTGGGCCGCCAGGTTCTCAAGGCCAGTTTCACCAGAAGTGGTAACACCAGCGGCGACAGCGGAGACGACGATCACTCGGTCGCGATCATTGGGGTCAAACGACCATCCACGGACTGCGGCAGATCCATCACCTGTCTCGATGGCGTCGATGCCGCCGTACACAACAGCATCGTTCGTCGCAACCGGTCCGCTGGCCACAGGTCGTCCGTCGCTGTCACCGGCAACGTCGGCCCCATCCACGGCATCGGCTTCTGCAACGCGCAGCTTCTCGCAACCGAGCGAGCGTCGTTGTCCGTCGTCTGGGCTCACGGCCACCACACACACATCGACCGTCTTGTCAGGCAGCGGAAAGCTCACCGCAAAGCCGGTCGATGAGTGCATCTCGCCGAATGCCTTGGCGACATCAGGGCGGGGAAGATCGGTCCGGGTCGTCACGACAGATTCGTCGTCGACCAAGATGTCGATGAACACCGGTTCGTCGGTATCAGGATCGCCAGCCCAGCCGGACACGAAGCCCGTGCCGTCGTCGGCCCGACGGATCACCTGCACTGCGCCATAGGTTGGCGAGTCGCTGCCGGAGCTCTCGTCGGGCAACACGACCGCACTCGGTGTCGGGGTGGGGCCAGGGGTGGGTTCCGGCGTTGCGTCGGGGTCGGGCGCGCTGGGCGCCGCAGGCGGGGGAGCGATGGAGCCGGTCGCACCGCTGCCTCGAACCGAACCGCCACTGCCGACGTTCATGTTCACGCAGCCGATGCGGGCAGTGAGCAGTCCAGACATCGCGTCGACGCAGAATTCGTATTGCCCAGGAGCGATCGGGAAGCTAACGCCGAAGCCGGTGGTCGGACCAGCGCCGCGAACCGAAGACGCGATGTCGGGGCGGGCCAAGAACGCCTTGCCGATGTGCACGATCGCGCCGTTGGCCAAGATGCGCATGTCGACCGGCACGCCGGAGCCGTCGGCAATCCAACCGTTGATGGAAACCGTGGTGCCCTGGTCAATGGCGACTTCGAGCGCGCCCGCAGGCCGCCAATTGGTGTCGCGGGCTTGGTCGACGAGCGCCTCGCCGGGAGCTTCGCCTTCGGCCAGCGGTACGCAGTCGGTCACCTGGCGGCAGATGAACGGTGCGGGACCCAAGTCGGTCTGCACGTAACCGTCGCTGCACCGGTATTCGATCTCGGCGCAGCTGCCGCACTTGCCCTTGAATCGCCACAGCCAGCCATCGGCAATGTCGCCGTCGCCGCAGCCACCTGCGTATAGCGTGTAGCCGTTGCCGGGGTCGTTGCGGAAGTACCCGTCGGATCCGCAACAGTCGGTGCAGATCGGCGATGAACCGCACCCTGGTTGGCAGTTGTCGCCGCTGTTGTATGGCGGGCAGAACTGAAGGATGCGGCGGGGATAGGTACCCACGATGCCGCTCTGGGCTTCGACCTTGCGGGCGGGGCCAAACATGTTGACGGCGGTCACGGCCGTGGTCGCAGCCGCAGCCGCGATCGTGCCTCGCAGGAAACCACGTCGGGTGGCCTTCATGCTGGTGCTACGGCGTCGATCGGTCAATGCCGAGACGAAGCCGTTGTTTCGGGGATCGTCGTGGAGCTGATTCAGGTAACTATCGGTGTCGACGGCGGCTCGCTCGGCAGCAGCAGCCTGATCGGGACGCTTGTCAACCCGGACAAGATCAGAAAAACGCACCTGATGATCGTACTCGTGTCGAGGGTGCTATTCGGGGTCAGGCGAAGCGTTTCAGCACGTTCACCACATCTGAGCAATTCGACACGGGCTGTGCGGTGCGCACCTGATCGGCGTCGACGACAAAGAGATACGGCGTGGTTGTGATTCCGAGCGCCTCGGCATCGATATCCGCAACAGCAGTGATGGTCACCAACTCCCGGGTGGGCAGGTGCTCGATCGTGGCTGCCAAGTCGCTGTCAGGCGTGTGTTCAGCACCCACGACGACCAGCACCCCGGTGCCGATTGTTCGTGCGATTTCGCTGCGGGCATGGGCAGTGCGAAACCGTCGCTCGAACTGTTCGCGGCTCAGCCGAGTCGTCGGCGGTTCAAGACCGCCCTGCACGGAACGTTCGAGTCGTTCGAGGCGCCCGAGCAAGTGGTAACACACGAGCCCGACAACGATCGCAACGATCGCAACGATGATGAGCAGCGCGAGTTCGAAGCTCACAGCGCCTGCCGTGCTTGCATGCCAGCGTCGCGTGCGGCTTGCAGAATCTGACTCATCGCGGGCGACACACTGCGGCTGATGAGGCCGTGTGGGCCGATTGCAACAGTGAACGGCAGCGGGTCGGCGCCAGCGAGCACGCTCAAGTCGCCTTGGTCGACCTGTAGCTCGGCACCTTGGTGGGTGGCTGCTGCGGTGGCGATGGGGCGCGGCCGGTCGACGTACTGCAGAAACACATCACCGTCGACGGCGAGTTTGGTCGAGGCGAGTTCTTCGACCAGACGCTGACAGGCGTGGCAGTTGCGAGACAAGAAGACGTGCACCCCGGGGGCCATGACGTCGTGCAGCGATGCCGGGCCAGGCGACACCGGGCCAGCACCCTCGCTGGGTTGAAAGCCGGGTGGGAGGCCTTCGTTGAGCGCAAGTTCGACCAGTGCGAGCCTGGCGTAACAGTGGTTCAACGCAATGCTCAACAGGCCGAGCCCCGCAGCGACGACCAACGTCAACCCGATCGTGTTCACGGGCTTGGGGTGTGGGCATCGACGCGGGCCATCAACGCTTTGCTTGCGTCGGGCCAGCTGACGGCCTCGGGCAGCACGAAGAGTGCGGCCGAAAGCGCAGTGCCCGACGCAAAGATGGCCAGCGTCTCGGCGCTACTGCGCTCGGCAAGTGTTGCACTGTCGCTCAGCATGAATGCGACCACCAGTAGTACGCAGCAGGCACGTGCCAGTGACCAGACGCTGGTCGGTGCCTGGCTGAACGAACAAGCACAGGGCAGCGTCGACCCGCTGACCAGTAGCCGAGAGATCCATCCGACAAAGAACACGCCGACAACGACAGCAGCGCCCGCCAGGGGCATCAACAACGATCCGTTGACGAAGAGTTGTAGTGCGATACCGACCACCAGGGCGACTTCGACCAATGTCAGCAACGCAGCCGGCACTCGAGGATGATCCAGGTGCATCGCCAACAGCTCTCGCAAACGGTCGTGATGCCACAGGTGGGTCACGGCGCCCATGGCGAGCAAACCCCAGCCGATCGACCCAACGAGTTCGATCACTTAGATTGTTGTTTTCTGCCAGGTGGCTTGGAGCCCAGCGAGTACGCCGGCGACGTGGTCCTCGTCGTGGGTGGCGCCGGGCAACGCGAGCACCCGGCAGGTGGGGGTGATCAAGGTGAGGTATGCCGAGTCGTCGGTGAAGCGGCCACCGTAGAGATCTCCTCCTGCAACAGAAGTGCCTTGCCATGCCGGTAGCTGATCGATCACTTCAGAAGTCAGGGGAGTGATTTCGACTACTCCGATCGAAAGCTCGATGGCGACCCGGGCTGCGGTGGTGTATTCGACCTCGTCGTCGGGGTTCAGTGTCAGGCCCAACGCAGTTGCGGCCGGACGCAACGCTCCGATCAGTGAAAGAAGTTCGTCGACGCTGTCATAGGAATGAGCCGACAAGACGCCAGCCGGAGTGTCGACGAGAGCCTGGTACCGGTGCGATACCTGGGTCTCGACATGGTCGAGCGTTTCGAGAATGTGGCCCTGATAGTCGCCAACGCTGAACTGACCGGTCGCATTCGCGTACGAGAACGCAGCGCGATCTGCAGCAGAGAACGCTTGGTGGGTCGTGCCGCGAAAAGACACGTCGATGAACGACGTGAACGGGGCATCCAGATCAAGTGCCGGCAGGCCATCGTCGGGCTGGTGGCGCAGCGTGAAGAGATCGCCGTTGATTGCGTGGCCGCGCTTGGTTGTCGTCACAGCGACACAGGATAGAAGACAGATTCCAGATCAGAATGGCGCGGCGTCAACAAATGCCAACGCTTCTTCGAGGCACTGCATCGAGCGTGGTGTTGCGAAATGGTCGCACCGCTTAAGTTCGGTGAACTGGGCGTCGGCCAGTGCGTCGACAAGCGGGTCCGCTGGACCGGCGAAATCGTCGTCGCCCAGCAGCACCAGTACTGGCATGGTCACCGGCGCCAGCCGCGCTGGCGTGAGCTTCTCCATCGGCGACTTGAGCATCGCCCGGAGCGCCTCGGGGTCACCCTCGGGATCGTTGGCCAGGTCGGTGAAGTACCTACTGAACGGGTCGGTCGGGTCAGCCTTGCCAGCAATGGCGTCGGCGATCTTGGTGTGGTGTTCGCTGCGAGCCTCGAACAGGTTGGTGCCGACGCCGGTCAGCACCAGCCGCGAGAACCGCTCGGGTGCCACGATGGCACATTCGAGCAAGATGCGCGACCCGAGCGAGAAACCAATTGCGTCGACGGGCCCTGCCGGCATTTGATCGAGCACATGCCGGTGCATGTCTCGGTATCTTTCGGGGTCGTGCGGCTTTGGCGATGTGCCATGGCCGAGCAAATCGATTCCCAGCGCGGGGCGCCCTGCATCGGCAATGAGGTCGAGCCAACCGTTTTGTCGCCACGTTGTCGCAGCTGATCCGCCTAGCCCGTGCACGAGCACCACGGGTCGATCTGAAAGGGTTTCGCTCATCGTTGGCTTTCTGGCTCGTCGACTTGTCGGCTAGTGGCCCGGAGCCCATGCACCCCGGTTGATCAACACGTCTCGAAGGATACGTGGCTCGTCACTCATGATCCCATCGACGCCGTCGTCGAGAAGAGATTCCATCTGCGTGGCCTCGTCGATTGTCCACACATGTACCTGAATATCGAGATCATGGGCAAGGTCGATCACGGCTTGGGTAGCGATCGGAACTCCGTAATGCGTCGGTATCTGAGCGCATGCACCTCGAAGCAGCGCAGGGTCAGCAACACCGCGGCTCGCAAGGACCAGACGCATGACTTCGGCTTGACCCATCGACGTACACAATTCTGGACCGAGCTCGCGTCGACACAACTTGATGCGGCGGTCGTTGAACGAGCCAACGCATACCCGATCGATTGCTCGATGGGCGCGTAGGGTTGCGATGAGTGGCATCACCGACGCATCGGACTTGGTGTCGATGTTCACTCGGGCCCGAGGCCACATGCTGAGGACATCGTCGAGTCGAGGTATGGCCGCAACGCCATCGACGAGAAGCTGGTCGATGACGGCGGCACCCATGTCGCCGATCAGCGCGTCGACGCCGGTGCTGCGCTTGAGGCTGGCGTCGTGAAAGGCATAGAGCACGTCGTCGGCGCTGAGATGAATGTCGGTTTCGAGGTACCGATACCCGAGGTCGATCGAGTGCTGAAACGCAGGCAGCGTGTTCTCAGGAAAGTCGCCCGTGCCACCGCGATGAGCGAACGCGAGCACCCCATCGTGGTCGAGAAAGGCGTGGCGCGTGTTCACGCCCCGAGCGTAGTTGTCCCAGCTTGTTCTACCCTGACCACTGTGGAGCGGACCCGTCGAGCTTTTGCCCAACTCGTTGCACCCGGCGACGGCCGACTCGATGGCAACCTCGATCATGCGGCGCTGCTGATCGCCCAAGCCATCGACTCCACCGTGAACCTCGAGGAGCAGTTGCAACGGCTCGATGTGTTGGCCGCTGAGTTGGCGCCAACTACACCGGCTGAACTGGCACTCGGGCTTTTCGGCGGAGCCGACCATGATCCGGCGGTGCACTTCTCTGGCAACCAGCATCAGTACTACGACCCCGACAACTCACTGCTGCACCGGGTGCTCGACCGGCGGCTGGGGATCCCCATTTCTCTCGCAGTCTTGCTGATCGAGATCGGCCGGCGCCTAGGCATACACCTGCACGGCGTTGGTATGCCCGGTCACTTCTTGGTGCGATCTCGCGACGGCTTCATCGATCCTTTCAATGGGGGAGTGATGTTCGATGAGCAAGGCTGTCATGCGCTGTTCCGCCGTCTTGCGGGCCCAGGCGCAGCGCTTCCCGATGGGGCACTCGATGCAACCCCGCCAGCATTCATCGCCAAGCGTATGTTGTTCAATTTGGCTGCGATCGGAACAAATCAGCAGCAGCGCCGCGCGTTGCATGCCACTCGTTGCCTGCTCGCCACTTTTCCCGATGCGACCCATCGCGAACACGTGCAGCATGCCTACGCGGCCGCCGAGATCGGCCAGTTCCGCGAAGCTGCTACCGCGGCCGAACGAGCGCTGGAAACGATCCCCGGCGCCGTGCACGAAAAACTTCAGACGCAGATCGACCGGTGGCGCTCACGTCTGAATTAGTAGGCTCACTTGATGTCTGACATTCATTTGACGCGTAGCGGCCCACCAGAAACCGTTTTGAACAGCGAGCCCCAAGATGCGCTCGATGCACTCGAAGCGGCTCTCGGCTCTGACAACCCTCGGGATGCAGTCAGCGCCGTGGTTGCGAAGTGGCCAACATTTCTTGCTGCCTGGGCCGAACTCGGCCGACTGGCACGCGATGAGATCGAGGCCTATTCGGCCTATCGCGTCGGCTATCACCGAGGTCTCGATCGTCTCCGGGCCAACGGTTGGCGTGGCAGTGGTTATGTTCGCTGGGAGCACCCGACCAATCAGGGCTTTCTTGCCGCACTACACGGACTTGCGACCACCGCACGGTCGATCGACGAAAACGACGAGGCCGATCGTTGTGATCTTTTCCTGAAGCAGCTCGACCCCACATGGCCACCGCAGGGGTAGAACGCGTGCAGTCAGCCGCCATCGTGCTGACCGGTGGGCAAAGCACCCGCATGGGCACCGACAAGGCAACGCTGATCGTCAACGGCACCTCCATGCTTGATCGTGTGCTCGATCAACTCGACCAAGCCGGCGTCACCCCGGTGGCTGTCGCTGGCTCCGACGACGTTCCAGACGAAGAGATCGGCCAAGGCCCGATGGCCGGCATCGTGTCGGGCTGGCGGTACCTGCAGACGCGCAGTGAGCTGCAGTCGGTCTCGTTCGATCCAGTGCTGGTGCTCTCCTGCGATCTACCGCGCCTCGACGCAACGGTGATCGCGGCTCTGATCTCACAGGCACCAAAGCACGAACACGGAGCGGTTGCCCACGATGGCCGTCGACCTCAGCCGCTCATTGCCGCCTACCGACCCAAGGCGCTCGATCGGGTCGATGCCGCCTACAAGACTGGTCAACGAAGCGTGAGAAGGGCCTCGGCCGGATGGGACCTTGGTGTCGTATCGGTACCTGCTGCATTACTCGCCGACGCAGACCGCCCCCAGGATCTCAAAGGATTCGACGTTCAGTGGCCCCACTGAGCAGGGCCAACGTCTAGTCTCCAACGGTGCCTGAACAACTTGGTTATCGCATCGTCGATACCGCCAAAGACCTCGACGATGTCGTCGATGCGCTCCTCGACGAGGACCGCTACGCCATCGACACCGAGTTCCACCGTGAGCGCACCTACTACCCGCAACTCGCGTTGATCCAGATCGCCTGGCGCAACGATCTTGTGCTGATCGACCCGATCGCAGTCGATCCTGAACCCTTGGGTGAGCTCTTCAGGACCGACATCGAAGCAGTGCTCCACGCCTGCTCCCAGGACCTCGAGGTTCTCGAACTGGCGACCGGCTTTGCACCTCATCGGATCTTCGACACCCAGATTGCGGCTGCCTTTGTTGGCATGCGAACACCATCGCTTGCCTCGCTGCACGACCAACTCCTGGGCGTGAAACTGCCAAAGGCGAACCGGTTGACCGACTGGTTGCGCCGCCCACTCGACCCGGCTCAGCAGGCCTACGCCGCAAGCGACGTCGAGCAACTCCTCGAGATTCAAGATCTGCTCATCGACCAACTGGAAGACAACGGCCGTCTTGGTTGGGCCGAAGACGAATGCGAACTGGCACGAGTGAAGGGCGTGTCGATCCGTAATCCTGAAGACGCATGGCTTCGTATCAAAGAGGCGCGTTCGCTGGGGGCGCGAGCCCGAACCGCTGCCCAAGAACTCGCGGCATGGCGCGAACGCACCGCACAAGACCGCAACATTCCAGTTCGACATGTACTGCCCGATCTCGGGGTCGTGGCGTTGGCTCAAAAGGCACCCACCAATCCGGCCGACGTGCTCAAGACCCGTGGCCTCGAGCGACGCAACATAAGCAAGCGTGATTCGGCCGAAATTGTCGAGATCATCGCCGCCGCCAAAGATCTTGCACCGCCGCCCGCTCAACCCCGGCGAGCTACTGGTGGACCCGACCTGCGCCCCGCAGTGACTCTCATCGCGGCATGGATGTCACAGTACGCCGATGACATGGATCTCGATCCCGCCATGCTGGGCTCGCGATCTGACATCGAAGAATTCGTTCGGTCTGGAGAATCACGGCTCGGACACGGGTGGCGCCATGATCTTGCGGGGTCGGCCATCCGAGCGTTGCTTGCTGGTGATGCCGCGGTGGCATTCGATGGTGATGGGCGCGTGATCGTCGAGAAGCGGTCCCACAAACCAATCGACGACGACGACTTCACCGCGTAGTCGAGCAAGGTCCGTAGGCTCGACCTGGGGGTAGTAGGTCCTTTGACGGCCGTCCAGGGAACAAAACTGGTCAGAGGCCGGTTCACTCCCGTGTAATTCCCCGTTCATGCCGTGGTGGCCGTGGCCATCAATGTTAGAGTCGGGAGTCTGTAGAAACACCAAGGAGCCGCCCTAGTGAAAAAGGGACGCCATCGCCGCTATGAAGAAGCTCGTGCACTCAAGCGTACGGACGACGGATTCGATGATCTGCTGAGTCCTCGCGACCTGCCGTGTGTCGAATGTGCCGGCCTTCCGGGTGAACACAAATCCTGGTGCCAACTGGCCGATGCGGTCAGCCAAAGCGAAGACAGCGATCCTGCATCGCTCTTCCCGAGCTAGTTACTCTCACCCCGCAACTCAACGCTTGTTTCGGTACCCAACGGGTACTGCTCATCGAGATAGTCACGAAGAAGTGCCACGGGCTCTGCGCCCACGAGTTCGACGAGTTCATCCATGTGATGGCGCCACGTCTGCTCGCTGGGCTGGCCCGGCAGTAGTTCGTCGGTGCACCACCAGCCGAAATCGTCGCCGCCCTCGCCCCAGTCGCTGCGTCTCCAGGCGCGCACCACAACGGTGCGGGTCCCGGCTCCGTCTTCGTATTCTTCGAGCCGAAACGGAACCTGCCAGCAGACCGCAGGTTTCCAGTCGAGAGGTCGCTCTGCGTGAGCAATCGCCCCGATGTGGAGCGCGCAGCCATGGCCACCGGCGAAGCCCGGTTGGTTCAAGAAGATGCAGGCATCGTCGACCCGTCGAGTTGTCGGGTCGCCGTCGATCTCGGCGAAGAGATCTTCGGAGACCTCGACGAGTTCGTGATTCTGCCACTGGTCTGGAGTCAGGCGGTTCGCCATAGCCACGACGAGATCCTTCTCGCCGTCGTCGAGGAGATAGGCGCCGTGGGCACAACACCCCCGAGCGCCGTTGTCGCCCGGCTCTGTTCCTTGGCACGTGGTGCCAAAGGTGCAAGTCCAATTACTGGTGAGGAAGGTGAGATCGAAGAGCCAGGTGGTGTGCTCTTGGTCGCTGAACGAGATCCAGCGAGTGGCGACCTTGCTCATTACCGGCGGGCTTGCAGAACAGTTTCTGCGGCCATGGCGGCGCCCGTGGTGAGCGACTCCCACGAAAGCTGCTCTGTCAGAGAGCCATAGGAACCAGTGGGCGGAACCAGACCAGCAAATCCGACCGGAGCGCCGAGGCCGAATGCAGACTCGCCAGCGCCCACCGCCCCACCAGCTGGTACCAGAACAGGTTGGCGACCAAAGAGTTTGGTGGCAGCTCGGATCTGCGCAGCTACTGGCAACGACTCGGTCGGCGCCCGAAATGGGCGAGCCGACGAAGTGATCTTTATCGCCGGGCGCAGATCGGCCGGGGCGTTGGAGTTAAACCAGTCGCGTAGAGACAACTCCACTTCGGCGTGCCGCTGATCCGGTACGAGATAGATGGCGAGCGTCGCAGAGACGGTTCGAGGAGTCGAGAGCCCGTCGTTTGGGTCGCTGGAGATCCCAAGCACGCTGACACCGGGCCACAGCGCGGCCCGCTCCAGACTAGAGAGTCGCCCCTTTGGTGCGGCGAGTCCGAGGTCCGTGGTCCAACCATTCGGGTCGTGGCCGCCCGCTCGCAAGGCAGCTCGCATGCCATCGTCAGGCGCGTGCGCCCGGTCATAGAACCCGTCGAGAACAATTCGTCCTCGATCGTCGCGAATGCGTCCGAGCAGTTGCGCCATGGTCGTCAGCGGATTGCGAATGGCGCCCGACACCGCGTAGTCGCCAACGGCGTCTGTACCCGACAGACTGAGCTCAGCCACCACTTGGCCGCGCGCCCCGGTGGTGATCGTGGGGTGTTGCGGACTCCATGAGGCTGCGTTGGTGAGAAAGACCGCATCGACGTTGCCGGTCAGCAGCGACGGAGCGACCGCAGCATGCGTGTCCTTTCCACCGATCGACAGAAAACTCACCGCAACCGGTAGGTCGGCCACGCTGGCGCGAGCTGCCTGAACGCCTTCGGTGAACGCAACGGTCGGACCAAGGCGGCTCGCAAGCCCGGGGCCCTGCGGAGTTTCTGAGTCGATCTCTGCGGCGCGGGACCGCAGACCATTCACGTCGTGGCGGCCGACCACCACGATGTGTAAATTCGTCGGATTCTGGATGGAGCTTCGTACATAGACCGAGTTGGTACCGACTCGGCGAGCCTCGCCAAGGCTGGCGCTTCTGAAGTAGTCCTCGACGAGAAGCGCCCGTTCGCTGGCCTCGTTGCTGTCGTAGGTACGACCCCACGCGTCGAAGAGTTCGCTGATGACGTTGCTTCGATTCGTGAGATGTTCTTGGACATCTGCTTTGGCGACCACGGCTGCGACTGTACTGTGCAAGACTAAGAGAGTGTCACCGGATGTCGAAGAGCTCGTTCAGCGACTCGAACAGCTCAATGAAGACCTTGCCGACCTCGCCATGGTGCGTATTCGCGACAGCATCGACGCAGGCGGGGACAAACTACCGGTCGATGAGAAGCTCATCACACGCGCACGGCGGGCGGTCGAGAAGGCTGCGGTGCTCTTGCGCTCAACCGGCGACGATGGCGGGTTCGACTAGTTACGGCTGCGTAGCGTCCGTTTTTGGTACAGCTTGATTGACCGCATCGATGAGTTGGCGAAGGCGTGCGAAGTGGCGACGATCGAACTCGAATGCGATGCGATGCAGGTCGAGAACATCGTCGTCGCGAATCTCGGAGGTGGTCGGTGTGGCGATCTCAAAGGCACCAGCGCGAACGATGTCGGCGAAGTCGCTGTTGAGCTGATCCAGCAATTCTGGGGTCGGCTCGTGCTGCACCCTGACGATCAGGCGTCGACCAACGAACCGGATGCTGTGATAGTTGTGGAAAAACGTGCAGATCTCGTCGACTGCCTCGTCGACCGAATCGGTGAGCTTCACCAGATTCATGTCATCGGCAGCGATCAATCCGTCGGTGAGCAGCTGCGTGGTGACGAACTCGTACCAGCCGTGCCAGTAGTCGCCGCCCGGGGCGTCGAGCAGCACGACTGGGGCCGGAATGGTCTTGCCGGTCTGCAGTAGCGTCAGCAGCTCAAAGCTCTCGTCCATGGTGCCAAAGCCACCCGGAAGCAGTGCGTACCCGTGGGACTCTTTCATAAAGGTGAGCTTGCGGGTGAAGAAGTATTTGAAGTTCATCAACTTCGGGTCTTCGGCGATTGTTGCAGCCGCCTTCTCTTCGAACGGCAGCGTTATGCCGACGCCGAAGCTGTCCTCGGTGCCTGCGCCCTCGACGCCAGCAGTCATGATCCCTGGTCCAGCACCGGTGATGACCATCCACCCACGTTTGGCGATCGCAGCGCCGAGCTGCACTGCGGCCTGGTAGTTGGGATGTTCGGGCGGCGTGCGTGCCGATCCGAAAATGGAGAGCTTTCGGGTGGCCTTGTAGGGCGCAAAGACCCCCATCGAGTAGCGAAGTTCCTTGAGCGCGGCGTTGATGAGCTTTAGGTCACCTCTGTCGTTGTTCTCGCGCGTCAGGCGCAACGACGAAACGATCATTTCGAAGAGCAGGTCTCGATGTTCGCCGACCCCAGCACTGTCGGCCAGTTCGGCAATCTGGTCATCAACACGGCGATCACCGGAGCGATAGCGGGGGAGATCGTCGGCCATTGGTCGCTAGTTCTTCATAGCTTGCATGCGGCCCTGAAGTGTTTGCAGTAGATCGTCGAACGATGCCGCGAACGAGGCGACACCGTCGGCTTCGAGCTTCGCGGCGACGGCGCCGAGATCTACGCCCACTGTCGCAAGTCCGTCGAGCACAGCCTGGGCTCCTGCCACGTCGAGATCGATCGTTCGACCGACTGTGCCGTGGTCAAGGAAGGCCTTGAGCGTGCTGTCTGGCAGGGTGTTGACCGAATCAGGACCGATTAGGTCGTCGACGTACTTCGTGTCGGGGTAGTCAGGATCTTTGGTCGAGGTCGACGCCCATAGCGGGCGCTGAACCCGGGCACCCCGGGCAGCAAGCGCATCCCAGCGAGGACCAGCGAACTGCTTCATGGCCATGTCGTAGGCCACGACTGCGTTCGCAACCGCAACTTTGCCGCGGAGCGCAAGGGCCCCGGGGGTGCCGATCTCATCGAGTTGTTTGTCGACGGCGGCGTCGACTCGACTGATGAAGAACGATGCCACGCTCGAGATCGACGACAGGTCGCCCTCTCGTGCTTCGAGTCCAGCAAGGTAGGCCTCGATGACTTCGGCGTAGCGCTCGA
>Ga0209831_1000431_pt1 | contig 40495 bp, 33 predicted proteins | sample Maine_Asex4_meta_FD_187451 | JGI IMG/M metagenome (GOLD analysis project Ga0209831, IMG submission 187451) | Marine algal microbial communities from Maine, USA - Maine_Asex4_metaG (SPAdes) (version 2) | ecosystem: Host-associated > Algae > Red algae > Unclassified | place: Maine, USA | collected... | reverse complement strand
AAACAAAAAAGTATTAATGTAAATATATAACAATTTTGTTGGCCAGGTTTTAGTTTAAGCTCCCCCGTTCTCAGCAAAATACTTCCACAATACTGCAGCCTGTAATGCTTGCACAATTTGGTTGCTGTTTAATAGTGCCAAAACTTGTTGTTTGTTAAGCAAGTGTACTTCAATTTCTTCGCTAACTTCTAAATTTTGTGCTTGAATTTTTTCGATGCCAGTAACCAAAAAGGTGTGCGTATAATTGGTATGGGTGGCTGGGTTGGCGCATAGTTTAGTATAAGGTTGCCATTGGCCATTTCCATATCCGGTTTCTTCTAACAACTCTCTTTTGGCTGCTTGCAAGGGTGTTTCCCCGTCATCAATTACGCCTGCTGGTAGTTCAAAACTAATTTTACCTAAAGCATGGCGATATTGTTTTATAACCACAAACTGTTTATCAGTTGTAATGCCTAAAACGTTTATCCAATCTGGGTATTCTAATACATAATAGTCTGGCACTTCATTACCGTTTGGCAAGCGCAAATGATCTTTACGAAATACTGCCCAGGGTGGATGTTGATAAATGTAGCGACTATTAATTACTTCCCATTTTTTTATCATACCTAAAAAAATTTGATTAGCCTAAAGCGTTATTTCCGCCCTGTTTAATGGCATACTCATACAATGAGAACCGCCACGGGCACGTGATAGTTCGGATGAGGGGATGGTTATAAAAGTGTTGGTTAACTTTGTTGTATTTATTTTACCGGCCAGCCAAAGCTCAATAAAACTTTCGGAACTAATTATTTTAAAGCCTGCATTTTCAAAAGCAGCCAACGTTTTTGGGTTTCGATTGTAACCAATTACAACACCTTCTTTTAAAGCCAATACATTGCAAGCATCGGTCCATTGCTCCCGATCTTCGTATGGAAAAACGCGATCGCCGCAGTAAATAAATTGCACGTCTTTTTCAGCACAACCAAAATCTACTACACTTATGTTTATGCAAAGTTCTTTTATGCTTTCAAAAAATTTGGGTTCAAAATTTCCTTTAGTATACTGTAAAATGCTTACGCCATCTCCATCATTTTTTTTATAATTAGGTTTAAGCAATTCAAAATCATATTCTTTTTCGGTTTCTTCTAATGGGTCGCATAAAGGCCCAAAAATTAACCACATGTTTCTTTTTACTTGGGTCATAATGGTGTCAATATGCATCCAATCGCGCTTAGGTGGTATTTTAACTACCGATACTTTATTAATGCTATGAGCTCCTTTTATGGCAAACAATTTTGGGATGAGTTGTATTATGGCTTGTGCGGTGGTTCTTTCGCTGCAACCTACCATTAGGTGGCCTTTGGCAATCATCATTACATCGCCACCTTCTAAAGTTATTCTTTTATTAAGTTGCTCGGTTTTGCTTAATAACGAAAACTGATTGCTTTCGCGCAGGGTAACTAATTGATTTTCTGGAAATAGATTTTCACCAATGTATTTTGCTAATATACTCTCGCGAGCCCTTGCTTTGTAAGCTGTTTTGCTTAATAAAAGATGATCGCCAACGGTAATACCAATATCTCGAGTAAAAATAAAATTAGGTATAGGCGCAAAAATATACTTGCCGTTATGATAACCAGAGATTAAAATTTTTGTTAACAGTTTAGGGTCATCAATTTTGTTAAGGTTATCTATTTGATATAATACATGCTCAACAGCACAAACGGCCGCTATAATTCTAAGTCTGTTTTTTTTATGAGAGAGAACTATTTCTAAAGCTTTTTGCGTATCAATTACAAATTTGGAATTATGATAATTTTGATGAAAAGGGTTAAAAAAAGCCGGTCTTAAGTTATTTTTATAAGCTTCTTTATTTTCAGCTAAAACATTTTTATTTATTTTTTCAGGATCTAAAAATGCTAATAACACCATTGCATATTCATCATACTCTCGTTGCATTTTTTTTAAGTCAACAATATCTTCATATAGTAATTCTTGGGCTTCTTGAGGCACTATTTTACCAATGCCGCCATCGGGGCTATGTATTAGTAGGCGTTGTAGTTTACCAACTTCTGATTGTACTAAAGGATTTTGCATTTTTTTTTATTTATGAATAATCGTCTTCAAAATTTTCTTCCTCATCAATAGAAAACATAGAACCAAAAAGGTCTTTAAACTGATAACCTGCTCTAATTAAGTTTTTGCCTACCAATGAATATTCGGCCAAGCCGTGTAGTAAAAATTCCATCAACAATAGTTTCTCTTTTACTGATTTTTTTGGTTGATAGGTTTCCACTATTTCGGATAGGCCAGGAATTAAAAATAAGGTTTTTTTATACTGTTCATTAGTAATGTCGTTATAAAAATCGAGTGAATTGTCTTTGGCAAACCAATCAATTATTTTTTGATAAGGATTGGCTTGTTTACGCTTTTTAAAACTTTCCGGATCGGGGAAGTAGTTGGTAAATTGTTTACGAATGGCTTTGCCAATTAGTTGAATGGCAACCAAAAATGGGCCTTCTTGTTCGCCCTCGTATACCAATTCTATTTTACCGGTAATGGAAGGTACTACGCCTGATAAATCTGAAACACGGGCTGTAGTTTTCTTTTCTTCATTAATTAAACACCTACGTTCGGCGGTTGAAAATAGATTTTCTCGTGCTGTAATAGTTAGCCTTGCAGATACGCCGCTTTTTTCGTCAACATATTCACTTTCTCGGGCAACAAAAGCAATTTCTTCTAATAAATCTTCAATTAACGCTGGTACTTCAACAATGGTTTTTTGTGTATCGTTAACACGGGCTTCTTGCTGGCTAATGGTTTTGCTTATTTCAATTGACCGAGGGTAGTGGGTTAGTATTTGGCTTTCAATACGATCTTTTAGTGGCGTTACAATGCTGCCACGGTTGGTATAATCTTCGGGGTTGGCAGTAAATACAAATTGAATATCGAGCGGTAAGCGCAAGTTGAACCCTCGTATTTGTATGTCGCCTTCTTGCAAAATATTAAATAGTGCTACTTGTATGCGAGGTTGCAAATCGGGCAGTTCGTTAATTACAAAAATTGAACGATGTGCGCGTGGTACTAAACCAAAATGTATTACCCGCTCATCGGCATAAGAGAGGCGCATGTTGGCAGCTTTTATTGGGTCTACATCGCCAATTAAATCGGCTACTGAAACATCGGGTGTTGCCAATTTTTCTACATAGCGTTTGCTGCGGTGCAGCCATTCAATTGGGGTTTGGTCGCCTTTTTCGGCAATTAAATTTTTGGCATAGGTTGATAGTGGTTGCAATGGATCGTCGTTTAAATCGGAACCAGCAACAACTGGCATATACTCATCTAACAAGTTAATCATTTTACGGGCAATACGGGTTTTTGCTTGCCCCCGTAAACCCAATAATAATATGTTGTGATTGCTAAGTATGGCTCGTTCCATATCGGGTAACACGGTATCATCAAAACCTACTACGCCTTTAAAAACGGTTTGTTTATTTTTTAGTCGCTCAATTAAATTGTTTCTTAATTCTTGCTTTATGCTTTTACTTTGCCAGCCATTTTGCTTTAGCTGGCCTAATGTTTTAATGTCGCTTATGTTCATTTAATTTTGTTGTGTTTATGCATTATTTATTGTGGGTGAAGAAGTAATTGAAATAGCCCCGATTGCAGCGGTTATCCCAATCACGAAGTGTTGGGATTTGAGCGGAAAGCGGGTAGCTGGTTTTTGCGGGTTTTTCCGTTTCGCTTCATTATAAAAAAAAATGAGCTGTAGTTAAAATGTAGTAGTGATGTGTTGTTTTGATGCTTAGCGGCCTTTGCGTACATCAATAAAGCTTTTTATAAAAACTACCATTGCTACTACACAACTAAAAATCATTACGATTAACCGAATTGTGCTTAGCATACTGCCACGGCCAATAGCGCCAGTAAGTGGTTTTATTAAAGCGATAATTACCATTAAAGTTAGCAGCACTACTATGTGGGCCACTACTTTATTACCTTTTTGCATAAAGGGAGTGCATATTAAAAATATAATACCAAAAGCTAAGGGTATAAATGCAGTTGGGGAGGCGCTGGTTAAGCCTGCCCATAAGCCCATAATTGCTAATATTACCCCATTAATAAAGTTTGCTCGCCAAGGTTGCATTGTTATAAATTTGTTTATGCAAGTTTAGTTAGTTTTTTGGTGGTTTACAAGGGGAAGGATGGATAAGATTAGGTTGTTTAAAAAATAGATGAATAATTGAATAAGTTTGAAAAGAAAAAGAATTGCTACAATGAAAAAAACGTGGTTTGATTTTACTTCAATTATATGGTTTGATGGTGGTTAAAATTGTTAAATTTATTTTCTCATCATTTACTTAATTGGCGTTACTGGCAATCATCAATAATAATTTCTAAATCAGCACCTAAAATTACTTCAAAACCATTATTGAGCTGTATATAGTTTGGTGCTTTTAATAATACATTTTCATCTATTAAAACGTGGCCATTGCTTTGTATAAAATTGTTTACTTTATAAATGCCGGTGGTCAATACTGTTGAGTCCATATTCATATAATGCTCTGGACAAAGTAAGGTTTCAATTTCAAAGTTGGTACTTCTTGCACAACCATTTACATCTAAAACACTTAAACTGTAAATTCCTTTGGTTAAATTAGTTGCAATACTATCATTTTGATTTACCGACCAGTTATAACCAAATGGTGCTTGCCCACCAGTTACTACACTTAGTGCGGTTCCATCGTTTTTAAAGTATGATGTTTCTGCAGTTGTATTTACATTTATACTAAAACCGTTACAATAAAAAGGTTCTACTTCTAAGGTTTCGAAAAAGCTACAACCCGCTGCATCGTTTACTTCAACTAAATAATTACCGGGGTAAATATTGTTTAAGGTGTTGGTGTTATCCCCTGTATTCCAGTTAACTGTAAATGGAGGCAGGCCACCGGTTACGGTTATACCAACACTTCCGTTTGCTTCGTTTTCGGTGGTTTGATGGTTTACAATTGTGGTTACACTTAAATCACAATCGGGGCAATAGGTGTAATAGCCGCCATCTATTCTTATTGTTCCGGTACCACTATTAGTTAGTTGTAATGTTTGGTTGCTGGTGTCTTTTACAAAAAAGCAAAATTGTTGTGGTTGGTAGTAAATGTCGCCAATGCAGTTTTCCATAATAAAGTTTTCATTTCCGACTTTTAAAATTGCTGCGCCGTTTGTATTATTATAAGCAATGGTAATACAAACTTCACTATTTAAAGCTAAGTTAGTAGTGGCCCAGTTTACGGTATCTGTATTTTCGAAATTGCCTGTTAAAAAGCCATCGGGAAAACCGTTGGCATTAATTGAATTATTGAAATTTGTTGTATTAATAAGTGATGTGGGATCTGTAATTTTACTATTTTTACATAGGCAAGCAGGTGTATTGTATTCTGGGTCGTTTTCAGAACATTCGCAATAGGTGTAGGAAGATCCATCTAACTTAATATTACCTCTACCTGCACTTGTAACAATTACATTATGAAAGCCACTTTGTTGGGTTTTAAAACAAAATTGTTGTGCCGAATAATCTGATGTAGCAGTTCTATTTAAAAAGCTAAAAGAGCTAAAGTTGGCATCAAAATTTGCAATACCTTCGGCATCACTAAAGCCAACTGTAAAACATAGTTCTTCCCCAATTGAAAGGTTGGGGTAAGATAAGGTAATACTTTTAAGGCCTGATATTGTACTACTAAAATTACCATCGGGCAAATTATTTGCTGTTTTTGATACGTCGATTAAATTTGAGGTTTCTAAAGTTCCACCAGCAATTTGAACATTGTTTGCGCAAACACAATTAGAGGCTGCCGATTGTCCAAAATTATCAAAACAAGCATCGTTATCGTTTAAATCTCCATTAGAAATATTAATTAAGTCATTATCACAATCGTTTGCTGGTAAAGCTATCCAACCAGTTGGTTCTATGCCATCAATAGTTCCATCTGCAGTGCAAGGCTCTAATGGAGAAGCGTCTAAATTATCACAAATACCATCATGGTCACTATCTATTGCAATTACTCCGCTACATTGGCAGTTTTTTAACCAAGTGTCGTTTTCGGTACAAATATCTCCATCATTACAAGCTTGACCTATGAGTGTATCATCAAAATTTGGACATTTATCAATGGTATTACATATACCATCGTTATCTGTATCTGGCGCTCCACTAAGGCAATAGCAATTTTTAGGAAAGCCAATATTTATCCAGCTTTGTAAAGCTACTTGCTCCCAAGCATCTAAATTTCCTCCTGTTCGGGTGTTCATATTCGGAAATTCTATTAAAGTATCACAACCGTTATAGTTATCAATTGTAATAATGTCAACTAAAGTTGTGCCTTGTAAAATAGCAGATCCACATTTATCGCCACCCAATATTGCGGTTTCATAAAATCGTAAATCTAAACCCCCTGCCGCCGCCACACCGTGGCAATTGGTGCAATTATTTTCATTAAAAATGGTACTTACTTCGGGCCAACCTAAAAGGCCATTGTCACAATTGTCGTCAAAATTGCTTACGTATCCAGCTGGTTGGTTGCAGTCGGTTATTGTATTGTTAAGATCTCCTAAGCCATCTCCATCATCATCTTTATACCAAGTTTCTGGCCCAGTTCCATCGCAAATACCGCAAACATCAATAGGCGCATAACAAGCATTTTTATTAATATTAAATTTTACCTCAGCTAATGAAACACAACCATCAGTTAAAGTATCATAAGTGCTTACAACGGTAAACAATATTTTTTTTACAAAAACACCTTGAAAATTGGGGCCATTAAAACCAGCATAATTACTTTGCTCTGTCGCTTTTGGAAATAGAAAAGTATCCATACCGATCCAGTTAATATTATCAATACTGTAATCAATTAATACTTCTTTTATGCCGTATTTACTTTGGCCCGCTTTATTTGCATTCCATATTATGGTAGAATCTATATTTTCTGGTTGTTCAAATTCATACAATATCCATTGGCTAATTCCTCTAAGGTTATTTGGGTTTTGGGTAGCGCTGCAAGATAGCCAGCTTTCGCTCCAATAGTTGCCATTGTCAACACATTGGCATAAACTTTGGCTTATTGTTGTGCTAACAATAAAAAACAGTAAAAAAGTATATTTTTTTATGATGAACATTTTTTCAATTTTTTTGGGATAAGATTAATTCATAAACCCTATGGGGGTTTGGTTGCTAACGGGCGTCCAAAAGTTTTTAATATTGGGTAGTATTAAATCTAAATCGGCAGAAGATGCACCAAACCAAAGAGCTAATTCTGCAAAATAAGTATCGCAAGCGGTAGTTGGTATTAGTCTGCCATTTCCAACATCAAGCGTATTTCCAAGATGTAAATTGGGATAAGTACCGTAAATATTCTTTCCATTAACAGCGCCACCTAAAACAAGGGCATTGCCACCCCAAGCATGATCAGTGCCAGAACCATTTGCAACTAATTTTCTTGAAAAATCTGATATGGTAAACGTAGTTACTTGGTTTTGTAAACCCAACTCTTCAAGTGATGCATAAAATGAACCCAAAGCTAGGTCTAATTCAGTCATTAATGATGCATGCCCTGCTATATTATTTGTGTGCGTATCAAAACCACCCAATTGCACAAAAAATGTTTGCCGGTTTACTTGCAGTTGGTCTTTTGCTGCTATGGTTTTAGCCACCATACTTAAACGTTTTGATAAGGAGCCATTACCAAAGGTGGTATTAAATGCTAAACCATTATTTAATGCAGCATCAAAAGCAAAAGAATTACCTGTTGAATTGCTAACCACATTTACATAGGCTTTTTCTAATATGTTTTGATAATTGGTTTCTAATAAACTGTTTAAAGTTTGTCTTTTTAGGTTTTGGTAAAAACCACTATCATTGCTACCATTTAATAAAGCTACCCCATTGTTGACTGGTTTTATAGAAAAGGTATTGACATTATTCCCCTGCTGAAATACATTTAATCCATCTAATGAGATATTCATTGATAGATTTTGGTTAGCGTTGGTGGTGTGAAGTATATCTGCTAACCTGCCTCCCCAACCTATCGCATCTCTATCTTGTGGTACAGAAGTTTGCCAATGTTTTATTTGATCGGCATGAGAAAACAAACCCGGAGGCAGTTTTTGATTATTGTAAAACTGAGTAAGGGTAACTGGTTCAATTAAAGAACCCACATTGGCAATAAATGCAGCCGACTGGTTTTCAAATAAATTTTTAATGTTAGTCAATTTTGGGTGTAGGCCATAATTTTTACCATCACTAACTATTGGGTTAATTGGTAAAATATCAGCTTGCGGAATGGCCATACCTCTTCTAACATTTGCGTATTCCGAATATTCGCCAGCACCATGAGGAATAAGCATATTAAAGCTATCGTTACCGCCAGCTAAAAAAACACAGACCAATGCTTTATAATCGTTGTTGCTATAATAGGGCGTATTAGCCGCTGCGGCAGCATTTACTAAACCCATATTGGTAATACCCGAAAGTAAAGTTGTTGCGCCAACGCTGGCACAGCCCAAGCCTAATTTACCTAAAAAACTTCGTCTATCGTAATGTTTATGTTTCATGCTTTTATTATTTTAGTATGGTATAATTAGGTGAAATCATGATATAGTAAATGGCATCTTTAACGGCATCTTTATTAGTGTAACCAGTAACATTTGCAAAATTTTGACTAAGTGTATTTTCTATAATTGTTTTATTATCGAAAGTAAGTTGGCCTCTACTAAGTAAAATATCTAAATGTTCAATTAATGCGCCAATACCGTTATTGCTAAGTAAAGCAAGCTCTGTAGTAAAATCTAAAACGGGCTCGTCATTAATGTTTTCTGCTAATACCCCCACAACTCCACTTGCTTTGGTATAGTTGGTAAAAGGTTTTTGTTTTAAGATGTTTTCTATTAAATTAATATAAGAAATTGTAGTATAGGTATTTAGTATTTCAAACTCAGGTGAAACGATACCTGCGGGTTCAACAAAATCGCTTTCTGCAAAAAAAGGGGTGAAAAAATTAAATACCGTTGGTGCATTAAGAAAAGATTGTTCTGTAGCATCTTTAAACTCCTTAATATCGCTTAGGTAAAATTTGTTTGATGGCGTTGATATATTAAATGCAACATATAAGTGTAATAATCTTTCAATAGGTTGAATTAATTTACCACTTGTTGTTTCATCAATGTGGCTACAGTCTCTTACTTCCACATCGAGAAAAATTGCTTTTATTACCGCCTTTAAATCACCTCTTACCCCATTACCATTATTGTTAAACACATTTGCAACACGGTTTATATATTGAGGTGATGGATTTGATTTTACCAAATGTTGTATTAAACGAGTGCTAATAAAAGGCCCAACATTAGGGTGGTTGAACAGCACATCTAAAGTAGTTTTTATATCATCCGTACCGGGTTGGTTGTATGCTAATGTGGTTCCATCAATTAATCGCTTGGTAGATTTGTCGTGGTAAGCATCATACATTGCCAAAGGGGTATTTCTCTCTAAAATACCTTGCGATACTAAAAAATTGGCAGGCTGCCCAGTTGTAGTAGCACCCGCTCCAAGCCCTGTAAATACTTTTGCCAACTGCTCAATGTCGGCTATATCATAAGTTCTAATTGGGTTACCGTCGGCATCAAACTTTTGACTGCCATTATTATTGAGTTGCCACAAACCAATGCTAAATAATTGCATTAGCTCTCGGGCATAATTTTCATCAGGAAAGGTGTTTAATGCAAAATCGGCTTTTTTATTTTTAAAAGTGCTTAAATAAAGCCCCATTGCTGGGTGGTAAGTTACTTGGTTTAAAAGATCGTGATAGTTACCGAAAGCATTAGTATACAAAACATCATAATAACTAAAGGCTGCGTAACCAAACCTAGATCTGTTGAGTACCAAAATTTGACTGAGTGCAAATGCCACTTTCTGCCTTAATACGTCTGGTTGTTTCAAAACCATATCGTAAAAAGTAAAGCTTATATATTCTTTCCGTTCTTTATTACTGTTGGTAAGGTTGGCTACATCATTATAAATAGAATCGTATTTAGCATAATAGCTGGCTGGGGCAATGTTAAATTGTTCTTCTAACCAATTTTTAATTCCGGTGTTAGCAACATCTTCAATTTGTTGCTGGTTGTAACCCAATGTGGCTTGCGATAAAAATCGGGACGCACCTGCTAAGTCGGGAAAATAACCCGTGCCGTTAACTGTTGAAAATGCAGTAGTACCACTTTCTTCGGTGCTACCAGAAACTTTTATTGTTGCATCATTACCAATACCATAATGATCATTATAAATTTGTGCAGTACAAATATTTGTAATGCAAATAATAGCAACGGAATAAATAACAATAAGTGATTTTTTAAACATGGCTTATTTTTTTTACGCAAAAAAAGTAGTAAGAACAAACCAACTTGTTATAGTCAATTTATACTTATTTAAATAAGCAAAGCGAAAAGGTTAGTGCTGTATCAAGACGAGGGGCATCACTGTCGTCACTATTATTAACATATTGTTGTCTACTCTAATACAACATTTTTCTCCCTTAGGGTATTTTACTTCATAAGCCAATTGAAGTTGTTTGTTTATATTAGGTAGCAACTCAAACTTCCATTTAACAATACCGGTTTTTTCATTTAAGCTACCTTTACTTAGGTTAACAGTCTTTACCTTAATATCATCAATTTTACTTATTGGTATTTGGTCGTAACATTTTAAATTAAGTAGTTGCTTGCGGTTGTTGCATAACTCAATATTAAAACCAATACATTGATATACGTTAGCAGAAAGTAACTTCGTGTCGCAAAAGTCTTCATCTTTAACTCTTTTAATAGCAATGTTTCTACCTGGCCCTAACAATATACTTAAGGTATCGTTAAAACCTTGTGCATCAATAATAGTTTCGGTAATAAAAGTATTTTTAAAATAGATGTTGACTTCGCCTTGCAACAAATTATATTTGCTCCAATTGTTAGTAGAAGCAATTAGGTATGGGGTGGTTTTTAACTTAGGTATTGCATAGTGCTTGTAAGTTGCTTCCACTTTATAGTTGGATAGGTTAATTGTTTTCGATTCATTTTTTTTAGTGTTTGGATTATGCTTTGAAGCGTTGACAAAATAGTATTTGAACCAATGGCGGAACCAAATTTTTTGCACGAGGCAACCGTTTCGCTTCTGAAAATAATATTAATGTGGAGGATGATGTTATGCTTAAATAACAAGCAAGCAGCTTTTTAAAAATTAAAGCAGTGCTTTTTTACCACTTCCAAAACTTGTGTGGCAATTTCATTTGTGTTAGCAGCACCATTTATTCTTACAATGTTTTCATCTTTTTGGGTTAATTTAATTGCTTTCTCATAAGCGGTTTCTACTTTTTGTAGGTTCTCTAAGTTTTCAAAAATCTCAATATCGCTTCTGCCTTTGTGTACCCGCTCTAAACTTTCTTTGGGCAAAATATCAATATAAATAGTTAAATCTGCCTTTAGCAAAGCAGCACTTTTACTGTTGGCCTGTATTACCCAATCCATATCAACGTGTGCGCCCTGGTAAGCGTAACTGCTTAAATAATACCTATCGCAAATAACGGTATATCCTTCATTTAATTTTTTTAAGATGCCGTTGGTATTGTTGAGCAGATGATCTAACCGGTCGGCCACAAATAAACCGGCAATAGTTTCGTGTGCCGCTTGTATTCTTCTTTTAAAAATATTTCTGATAATAGAACCAATAGGGCTGTCGGTAGGCTCAAAAGTTAGATAGGTTTTATGCCCTTCATTTTGTAATTGCTGTTGCAATAATTTGGCTTGGGTGCTTTTACCACTGCCATCAATACCTTCAAATACTATAAATTTATTTTTTCGCATTACGCTCTATTATATATTGTTTCTTAATAATTTTCTAAGTTTAATTTTTCCTATATCTAACAGAAAAGTAATTTTTTCATAATATTTTGGCGAGCTTAATCCAAAAATGTTATCACTCACAGCTACCGGAAAATAAATTTCGAACACATTTGGAATAATACTTAAAGCCAAACCCAATTCGTAAGCATTGTTAATAGTGCTACTATCTAATAAATTAGGGAAGAAGGCGTAATTTATATAACTATACAATGGCAATTTGGGAATGCTTGCATTTAAATTAATATTGGCCAACCAACTATTGTTTATACCTAAAGCGGTGTTGCTTTTAAAGCCACTTGGTACATTAAAGGTTTGATAATCTAATAGATTATATTTGTTAGTAGTGTAAAATTTATTGCGCGCCAAAGCCCAGTTGTCCATTTTGTAATCTAAAAATTCGGTTTTGCTACGGTAACCCAAGCTGTTTATGGCAATGCGGTTATTATCATTATTGTAAAGTGGAAAATAAGCCGCATAAGCTCTTGCGGTTAATCCTTTTTTGGGGTTGATATAAGTTAATTTGTATTTCCCTTCGGCTGATAGTTTAACAAAACCATTACCTTGTTCGGCCATGGCATTGTAACTGTAAGGGTTAATAATACGACTGTTGCGATGCTCAAAACTTAGTTCATTAATGTAGTAGTTTTGGTTTCTAAAAGACGCACCTCCACAAGTATTTGTTGGGCATTCAAACTCTTTTCTTAAAATATTAATATGCCTTAGTTTGAGCATATTGCTTTTGCTACTTCTTGCAGTTGGTTTTTTAAAATTGATGTTTATTGTTGGATTTATTTTAGTGAAACGACTTAAACTACTACTAACTAATGTATTGCTGCCGTCAACTATTGCGTAAACGTTATTTGCATAATCGTGAAAGCTTCTGACTGTAAAATTCAACGCCACATTATCTACCGCTTTAATAGAATTTATAGGTGAGGAGTAATGCAGATTTCCAAAACCAACTATGCTTTTGCTTTTAAAACTGTACATTGGGCTTAACAGCCATTCTAAATTTTTGGGTGGTAAAATACCGCTATGCAAGCCAATGCCCAACATATATTTGTCCCAATAATTATAGCTCATTAAGGGCAAATAGTACAGTTGGTTTAAATTGGGATTTTCCCAACCAATAACCGGACTAAAGCGTAAAGGTTCTATTTTTTTAAACAAGCCTGTTAACTTAAAATTGTTGTTTTTGCGTTGGCTTTCTAATGTTATTTCTTCATAATCAATTACCAATTCGTCCATTTCTATTGCTGGAAACAAAATTTCGCTCCTACCACCAAAACCATCGTACCAAATAGTTTTAACAGGCGCACCATTTTTTAAAGCAGTTACCGGAAACGGACTTCTTAAAGCGCCCTTATTTTTTACATAAAATTGATAATACTTAGAATTGCCAATAGTTTTATTTTCAGTTTGCCCTACTAAGGCGTAATCCATTTTACCAGTAGTAGTTAATACTTCATCAAAAAACCAATCAAAGTATTTATTAGAATTGCTTTCAAAAACGGTTCTTAAATCTTTAGGTTGCGGATGCTTAAATTGCCATTGCTGATAATACAATTGCATTATTCTATCGTATTCCGGTCTACCTAAAAAATGTTCTAAATATTTAAAAGCTATTGCTGCTTTGCCATAAGCAATAATGCCATAATTATTGCTGGTAAATTCTTCTGAATGAGTACAAATCGGTTGGTCTTTGTGCGCCCGACAACTTAACATAAAACCCAATTGATTTTGATAGCTTGGAGGCTTGTTATCTAAATTAAATTGCTTGCCTAAAAACTTTGATAACCTTGGTTTCATGCCCGGCGGCAATATTCCCGACTCTGGATATTTTTCATCCATATATCGGTTTTCATAGTAAGAATTAATACCCTCATCTAAGTAAGGATTTGCCCGCTCATTACTGGCCAAAATACCTTGAAACCAATTATGCCCAACTTCGTGGGTAATTACACGATCTAACAATTGAGCACTACCAATACCGCCAATTATGGTTATGGTAGGATATTCCATTCCGCCGCCAGCAACCAAAGTGCCGTTAACCGCAGTACATACATTGTATGGATACTCGCCCACGTGTTTGCTATAGAAGCTAACCGCATCATTTAAATAGTTGGTGGCTTCTTGCCAATCTTTGGCATCTTTATTAGTAAAAAAAGCCCAAGTGGCTACTTTTTTACCGCTTTGTAATTCCACTTTACTTTTTAGTACGTGAAAACGCTTATCGGCAAACCAAGCAAAATCGTGCACATTATTTTGGGTATAAGTTATAGTTTTAGTGCTTGTTGAGGAAGCAGGAAATTCTAATTTATTAAAAGGTTTCTCTATTATTTCATCAATATTTTTATTGGTTTCTTTAGCCAATTGATTTAAAAATTTCAATTCACTTTCCGTTTGCAAATCACCTGTTGCTGCTATTACATAGTTTTCGGGTACGGTTATGTTTACGGTATAATCACCAAACTCATAATAAAATTCGCCTTGGTTTAGGTATGGCAGCGGATGCCAGCCATCAACATCGTACACAACAGGTTTTGGATACCACTGCGTTACTTGGTAGCTTTCACCAGCTCTACCTAAGCGCGAAAAATTAGTTGGAATTTTTACCGTAAAAGGCGTAGTTATGATAATACTATCGCCAGGTAATAAGCCTTTGTTTAGTTTTAGTTTTCCTAAATCGGGATGCGCTTCATCTTGCGCAAAAATTGCTTTTTTGTTATTTATTTTAAAAGAAAGGTTGCTAATGCTGCCTTTATCTTCAGCTTTGCTAAAATAAAAATCGGTATCACCATTTTCTAACAATTGCTCGGCAAAAGCGGTTTGGTCGTTAGCATAAGCATTGGGGTATAAATGAAACAAAATTTCGTTTAATGTATTGGGGGAGTTGTTGATGTAGGTAATGGTTGCAAAAGCATCTAACTCGTGCAGTTCATCATTTAAAGCAACATCAATAGAATAGTTTACCTGTTGCTGAAAATAGCTATTTGCATTGGCAGCAAAATGGCAACCGAAACAACAAAAAAGTAGACCAAATGTTTTTAGTATTAGTTTATAATGCAAGCTCATAAGTTAATAATGAGCCGTAAAGATAAAAAGTATGTGGGAGACAAAAATATTTAGCTTAAAACAATCTTTTATCGAATGTAAAGTTTTTCACGCTGTTAATTGTAATTCAATCAAACCACCTCTTTCAAATACTTACTGCACAGCACACGGCTAACGGTCCAAAGGCGGTCGGCAACCTGCTTATCGTAACTTTCTTTCGAGCTTTTCTTTAACTTCATTTTGCTCCAATATTGCCCACTTATACCTTCCATTTGTTTATTAGTGGCCAAAAAAACCGAAGTTTGCGCACCTTTTTCTACCGATTGCATTAAAGGTTTTGCCAACTTCCAAGCAACGCCCAAAAGTTTATTGTTGTTCTTTTCTACCAAGCGAGTTTTAATTTCACCAGGATGCAAAGCATTTACGGTAATGTTATTATTGTTGTTGGCTTTTAATTTCCTATCTAACTCGTAAGTAAATAAAACATTGGCCAATTTCGATTGTGCATAAGCTTTCATAGCACTATATTTCTGTTGAAAATATAAATCAGCAAAATTAATAGTTCCCTGGTAATGCGCATCTGACGATACATTTATAATACGAGCCGCTTCACTTTTATTTAACGAAGGCATTAGTAAATATGTTAATAAAAAATGAGCAATATGATTTACACCAAACTGGGCTTCAATACCATCGTTAGTATATTGAATTTTTTCGGTAAAGCAACCAGCGTTGTTAATTAATAGATCAACTTTTGGATAGTTTTTATTAATGCGGTAAGCAAAATCATTAATTGAAGATTGATCTGCCAAATCACATTCTTCAAAAAAAATATTGTCGTTATGCATTTTGGTTTTTATCTCACCAACAACTGCTTCTCCTTTACTTTCATCTCTACCAACAATTATAACTATGGTGCCTTTAGCAGCCAAACTTAATGCAGTTGCTTTGCCAATGCCCGATGTTGAACCTGTAATTAAACTTATTTTACCTTTCACTTTATTTTATCTTATAAGGCATAATATACCATATAAAAACCAGTTTCAAATTTACTTTTTGTGTTTATTAATTATTTTTATGATATTCACCTTAAATAAATTTAGTAATATTAAGGTTACTTAGTAAATTACTTATGGAAGAGAAAATAAGAAGCATAATTGAACCCCGAATTTTTGGCGTATGCGATTACCTTGGTAAAAAGATGGGAATATCTTCTTCTATCGTCCGATTATATTTTATTTATATCACATTTATTGCTTTTTGGTCTCCAATTCTGGTTTACATATTTATCGCTTTTTGGATAAATGTGAAAGACTACGTAAAACAAAAAATTAACCCATTGTTAAGTTAAGGCATAACAAATTTATTTACCTAACATAGGTAGTTGCTACTTCTGTTCTTTCTTTTTTTTTGTAGCGAAACGGCTAACCTTTTAAAAACACCCTGCCCGCTATTCGCTCAAATGCCATTTTGCCACCGCTTCAAATCCTCGCTTCAAATGCCATAACCGCTGCTATCGGGGCTAATTTTCAAACACCATTCTTTATAAAATACCTGCACACAAGTTAAGGTATTTATAAAAAGCAAAAAAAAACGCAGCCAACCCGATGTTTCGAGATGGCTGCGTGTTCAACAAAGGCTACCTAAAAAAAAGACAGCATAAAAATTTATTTAAAAAAGCTATTAACTTAATTCAGTTTAAAAGCTTTCTTTACCGCATCAACATAATCTAACCTTTCCCAAGCAAAAGTTTCATAGGTTTTTTTATCAACTTTTAGGGTACCAGGCTGGCGCCCCATGTGGCCGTAAGCAGCAGTATCTCTAAAAATAGGATTGGTTAAACCAAACCGATCTACAATAAATGCAGGCCGCATATCAAAAATGCCTGCTATTTTTTTTGCTATTTCACCATCGGGTAAGTCAATTTTACCAGTACCGTAAGTGTCAACATAAAAACCAACTGGTTTTGCAACACCAATTGCATAGGCTACTTGTACTAACATTTGATCGGCTAAACCAGCCGCCACACAATTTTTTGCAATATGCCTTGTAGCATAAGCTGCCGAGCGATCTACTTTTGAAGAATCTTTACCAGAAAAAGCACCACCACCGTGTGCGCCTTTACCACCATAAGTATCTACAATAATTTTTCGGCCAGTTAAACCAGTATCTCCATGTGGGCCACCAATTACAAACTTACCAGTTGGGTTTACGTGGTAGGTTATGTTGGTATCGTTTAGCATTTTTTTAATAGCTGCTTTTTGCGATTGTTTTACCTTAGGAATCAATACTTTTTTAATGTCTTCAGTAATTTTAGCTTGCATTGCTTTTTCCGCCTTTTTTGAGGCAGTTTTTGATTTGCCTTTTGTTTCAACAAACTCATCGTGTTGAGTAGAAATTACGATGGCATCAATTCGCAATGGTTTATGATCGTCGCCGTATTCAATAGTTACTTGCGATTTTGCATCTGGCCGTAAGTAGGTCATTTTTTTACCTGCCTTTCTAATAGTTGCTAATTCTTTTAAAAGAGCGTGCGACAAATCTAATGCCAGCGGCATATAATTTTCGGTTTCGTTAGTGGCATAACCAAACATCATACCTTGGTCGCCTGCACCTTGGTCTTCTTTTTTTGTTCGTTCTACCCCTTGATTAATATCTGGTGATTGTTCGTGAAGTGCGGAAATAACACCGCAAGAATCTGCGTCAAATTGATATTCTGATTTGTCGTAACCAATTTCACGAATTACGCGCCTGGCGGTTTGTTGTACATCAACATAAGCATCGCTTTTTATTTCGCCGCTTATAACAACTAAGCCTGTGGTTACTAAAGTTTCGCAAGCTACTTTTGAATTTGCATCTTGCTTTAAAAATTCATCTAAAATGGCATCTGAAATTTGATCTGACACTTTATCAGGATGTCCTTCTGATACTGACTCGGAAGTAAAAAAATATGGCACCGTAAATTATTTTAATTTTGTGAGAAATAAATGAATTACAAAAGTAGCTATTTATTTGCAAAGCTAATCAATTTTTAAATTTATAAAAAAAAATTTTGACTTTTGCAATTGCATAAAACTATGGTAGTTGACAATTTATTAGGTGCTGTTATATTTAAGAATGGACCTATTTTTTAAACAGCTAATGCGAGTGAGCGCAGTTTGAAATTTAGCCTCGATTGCAGTGGTTATGCTATTTTTGCGGTGGCATCGCAGCGTTGGCAAAATAGCATTTGAACGGAAAGCGAGACCACAGTTTTTGCGTGTGGCAACTGTTTCGCTTCTAATATTTGTTTGCTAACAACTACGGCAACCTATTTGGCTGTGCTTACCTTTTTTATTCACTAACTTTTATTCGTTTTTGTTTTTTATTTTTGATGGCGGCTTTTACAAAGCTCATAAAAAGTGGATGTGGGTTTTCAACTGTACTTTTTAGTTCGGGATGAAATTGTACGCCAACAAACCAGGGGTGATTTTGCAACTCTATAATTTCAACTAAATCTAACTTTGTGTTGATGCCTGCAACTTTAAAATTACCATCATCTAATTTGGTTTTGTAAGTGTTGTTTAGCTCGTACCTGTGCCGATGTCTTTCAGAAATTGTAGTGGAATTATAGATTTCTTTTAATTTATCGGATATTAGTTTGCAGTTATAAGCGCCAAGGCGCATGGTGCCTCCTTTTTTGGTTACCTTTTTTTGATTTTCCATTAAGCTAATAACAGGGTGTGGTGCACTATTATCTATCTCGTTTGAGTGTGCACCTTCTAAATTTAAAACATTACGAGCATATTCTATTACTGCACACTGCATTCCCAAACATATTCCTAAAAAGGGAATATTGTTTTCGCGTATGTATTTAATGGCATTAATTTTACCTTCAACACCTCTTTCGCCAAAGCCTGGTGCTACTAATACCCCGTTTAGGCCTTTCAATTTTTGGGCAGCATTTTCTGTAGTGATAAACTCAGAATGTATTTTTTTTACCTTAACCTTACATTTATTATGGGTACCTGCGTGTACAAAAGATTCGTAAATTGATTTATAGGCATCTTGTAATTCTATGTATTTACCTACTAAACCTATTTTTATTGTTTTGGTAGGATTTTTAAGATTGTCGATAAATTTTACCCACTTTGTTAAATCGGGTTCTACATTGTTTTCGAGGCCTAATTTTTCTAAAACAATTTCATCTAAACCTTCTTGATACATTATTAAAGGTACGTCGTAAATGGTAGTAGCATCTTTGGCTTCAATAACTGCTCTTGATTCTACATTGCAAAATCGCCCAATTTTAAACCGTACTTCATCTGGCAATTGGTGTTCGGTTCTACAAACTAATATATCTGGTTGAACACCATTTTTCGATAATTCTTTTACTGAATGTTGGGTTGGCTTTGTTTTTAATTCTTTAGCTGCTTTAAGGTAAGGCACTAAGGTTAAATGTACTACCAATGTATTTTGATAACCCATTTCGTTGCGTAATTGCCGCAATGCTTCAACATAAGGTAGCGACTCAATATCGCCAACGGTGCCGCCCAATTCTGTAATTACTACATCATACTTTTCACTGTCTAATAATAGTTTCGATCTGCGCTTTATTTCGTTGGTAATATGTGGTACTACTTGTACAGTTTTACCTAAATAATCACCATTACGTTCTTTATTAATTACGGTTTGGTAAATTCTACCTGTAGTAACATTGTTTGCCTGAGAAGTAGGCACGTTTAAAAACCGCTCGTAATGCCCAAGGTCTAAATCTGTTTCTGCACCGTCATCTGTTACATAACACTCGCCGTGTTCGTAAGGGTTCATGGTACCAGGATCCACATTTATGTAAGGATCAAACTTTTGAATAGTTACCCGTAGGCCTCTTGCTTGCAATAACTTTGCAATAGAAGATGAAATAATGCCTTTGCCCAGAGATGAGGTAACGCCGCCTGTTACAAATATTAGTTTTGCCATTGTTTTATACTGATAAATGGGATGCTAAACAATGGCTACAAAGTTACTATTTAGTTTTTACTAAAACCAACTATTTTGACGCTTAAAACTTTTTTACGTAACGTATTTTTACACGTATAGTTTATTGAACAACTACCTGCTTGGTAACACTTTGCCCATCAATAACAATTGTAAAATTATAAACGCCTGCTTCAAAGCCGTCTAACTGCACTTTATAAACATTTACTTGATTTGCAAAAGTATCTAACCGATAAACGATAATTGTTTTACCAGTAATGTCTGCTATTTGTAACATTACATTTTCGGCAGGTTGATTTATTTGTGTAATTATTTGAATGGCATTTTTTGCCGGATTAGGATAAAGCTGAAAGTCTGTTAAGCTTTTCGGTAGTTCAATATTTGATGGTACGTCACCTGCTTTATACCACGGCAATTCTTTACCTTTGGTTCGTTTGTCGCCTTCTGCTGTTGCTAAGTAAATGTTTACCCAATCTGGTCGTTCGCCTACTTCATTTTTAAAAACTTTTTGTGCCCAAGTTTCGTCATTGGTTCGCTCAAAGTTGCTGTTTACATATTCGTAATAAGAACTAACTGGGCCAACAAAAGCGGTCATTTCAAAATTGTTTGATGGGCTTGGTGCCAAAAATACACCCAAATCAATAGTGCCATTGCCAACGTGCAATACATTGCCTACCGTATTACCAAACTCATCGGTTGGTTGGGTATGAACATCTGCAGTAATAAAATCAGGATCCATTAAATCGCTATCAAAGTGGTAATACAAATTGGTTACCCAGCCAGTTAGTTTAATGCCACATATTGCTGATTCGTTCATCATGCTTTTTAAAAATTGGGTATCTTCATCTGTAAATGCTTCTTTAGCTAATTCCTTTTCTGCTAAGGTTTTTAGTTGGGTATTAATAGTTTCAAAAGATGCGTAATACCCAATAATTCGTTCAATTAGATAATTACCTTCATCGCCATAAGTAGTTTCAAAAAAAGTACGAGCTTGTTTGGCAAATGCTGCAACACCTTCATAAAAAGCAGGATAGGGTTCTACATAACTATGCGGAAAACAACAAGTAATGCCACCAGTAAAAGATTGTGCTGCGTATAATAAATTATCGTGCCGCAGTTGCGTCCAAGCAGCTAATTGCGTGTTAATTTTTTGCTGTTGCCAAGCTGCTGTTTTCATAAAGTTGGGCAGGTTAGGCGAATTGATATCATTTTCTTTACCTAAAACTTTTATGGCATTTAACCAACTGCCATAAAAACTGTTTTGCCAATATTCGTTTTCTTTATGTTCAATTAAGTAACGCATTGAGTTTAAGTTTTTAGCATAATCGTGTTGGTCAATTTCAGATTGCAATAAATTAATAGCATCATTATTACCTAAACTAATTAAGGCATCTAATGGGTTGGGCATCATTCTAAGTTTTACTCTATCGTGAACCACGTTTGTAAAAATATAACTATCAATAATAAAACGTTGGCCACTAAGTTTGTAAGCAATTGGCAAGGTAGCTGGCGCTTTACCCAACGGGTTTGCCATGTACGGAAACGATGCAATGCGCGAGGTAAAGGCTGCATCATTTTGCAGAGCAGTATAATAGTTTTCAAAATTATTGTGCAAATCTTCAACCGTTGTTATATCATTACTGTGCAAAAATTGATCGTATTCTTGTGGCGTCATATTATCACTTTCGCCAACCAACTTATCAATAATGGTATTATTTTCCTCCATCAAGTTTTTAGTGTTTGATAGGTTTTGTAATTCATTTAATAAAAACGCATTGGTGTTGGCACGTAAAATATCTTCATCAGCAATTGGTAAATTTGGCGGCGGCGTTAAGTAAAACTGTATTCTACCCAACCACATCATAGCTTGAAAATATTGAGTTAAAACTTCGCTTTCGGTATAATGCCCACGAGGTTTAAATTGACTAAAATCTACCGGAGTTGGTGTTTCTGTAAATAAGTTGTAAGAAGTAAAGTTTTCATCCTTTACTAAAGCCAATACTTCTGCTACTTTATTTTGATTGCCGTTTTGCGATTTTTGCGTTTCATTTTTTAGTAAAGAAAGCGCCACAGTGGTATACACATCAATATCGTTAATGCTGTTTTCAATGTTTTTGTTAGTAGTATATTTTTCTTTTAATGATGGGAATGAGCTATACAAAGCTTGCAAAAACTGTTGTAAGTTGGGTTCCATAATGCTATATTCTAATTGCTTTAAAATACTGTCGTAAGATTTGTGCAATGCGTGCAACACTAAATCGGTAGTTACCATTACGGGCAAATCTTTTTTGTAAATATTCCACAAGGCATCGCCATAGCTGAGGTAACTTAAACGCTCGGTAACTACAAACTGATTTTCATTTAATAGTTCTAACTCTGCATTGGTCATTTCTAATTTTAGAATAACCGAGTCTAAAAGTTCATAATCTTCAACCGTAACCGGCTGGGCAAAACCTTTAATATATTTTGCCTTTAGCGGATACAAAGTTTGTAAACCTTCGGCAGATATGTTTTCGTGTTTTAAAATAAATTGCTCGTAAGCAGCAGCATCAAAATTTGTTTGTGCTTGCGCGCTTAAACTAATTAGTGTAAAAAGGCATAATAATATGTGGTATAATTTCATTTTTTAATTATTATAAAGTGTTGTAATAAGATTTTTTTTATGATTTAAAGCTATAAACTATTTACTAAGATAGAACTTTTTAATTTCTTACTGATTGGAGTAATGGATGATTAGAGGTGTTTCTAAAAAAATGCATCTTTATTTTTTTATTTAGTGTAAGAGGTAATTGTTACCAAGTTAAAGAAAATGGTATAATTGCAATTAAAAATGATCTGTTTTTAATAATTTTTTTTTAAGATTTATTAATTTGGGTATTCAATTAATAAGACTTTGGAAAATTAAAAATGGTTGGTGGGAAATGATAGGTTTAACAAACTTGTTGCTATTTACTGATGGTAATGTTTTACTATTTTTTTTCTTTTGAGTATTAAATTTATGAAAAAAAATTACGAAGAATATTGCCTAAAAACTAGCCCCGACAGGAGTGGTTATGCCATTTTTTGCCTAGCCTTTGAAGCGTTGGTAAAATGGCATTTGAACGGATGGCGGGACCAAAGTTTATGTGAGCGGCAACTGCTTCGCTTCTAAAAATTTTTTGCTAATGATTTTTATGTGATTGCTTTTAACTACAACCCCAGCATTTTATTGTTTAAAGTAATTTTACTTATTTGATGTGTTAAACCAACTTAATTTTTCTGAATAATAAAGGCTCCAAATTCTTTAATGCATTTTGGTGGTGGATTGTTTATTGTTGCTGATATACAGTTGCTTATTTCTGTGCAACTTTTATTACCACAATTGCCTGCCAAACTTGTTAGCACTCTAAAATAGGTGGTTTGGTTGGTGTTAGGTGGTGTATATGTACTTGATGTTGCATTGGCAATATTGCTGAAACTATCATCGCAACCAGTTGTGTTACTTTGCCATTGGTAGCTTACTCCTACAGTTGGGCTTGAAGCTACTAAGGTCTCTAAAAAACCGCCACCACAAGTGATTTGATCTGTACTAATAGTTGCCGCATTTATTGTTGCTGTTTCAAAATTAATGGTAAGGTTAAATGCACCACATTGTGCATTGTTGGCAGTTCCATTTGAAGTTAAGGTAAAGGTAGAACAAGTTGCCTCTTCAATATTTAAGGCTATGGTGTTGTCACATTGGCTATAGGTTATGTTAGGGTTGGGGGTGGCTACAGCCCATTCTCCTTCGCATATATTACCACCGTCACAGTTTAAAAAATCTTGTAAAAAAAAGGTAGCTCCTGCACTATTATTACAAACAATAGTATCAATTACGAGGCTACTGTTTGTTGGGCAACATTCTTTAAGTAAACTCAACTGCTTTGGAAAGCTGCCAACTGTATTATTACTTAATGAGGGTTGATAAGTTAAATTGATGGCATCAAAAACGGCTATACAATCGTCGCCAGTTGAAACGTATACAAAGCCATTTAAATAAACCACGCCTCTTGAACCTGCCCAGTTTAAATTGTCACCAACGTTACCATCAAACTGTGTATCTGTTAACGATTGGGCAATAACATTTCCATTAGCATTTAATTTTTGAATGTAAGATGGTGGGTTAAATCCGCCGCCAGCTGAAACTGCAATGTAGAGGTTTCCAGTAGCATCTTGGTCAATACCCATTATTCTGGAACCAGCAGGCACCCCAAGTTGATTGTTGGATGCAAATAGTTCGAAAGTGCCACAGCCACCTGCACCATCTGTATAAGCTGCCGGGTCAATTAAGCCTCTGTAAATACCTGCTTGAAAATTTCCAACTGAAGCAGTTCCGGTAGCATACCAATAGCCATCATTACCATTGGTAAAACCCCAAAAATATCCTTCGCGCATGCAGCCTACTCTGTTTCCGGTACATAAATCATAAATTACAATATCGCCTGTGCCTGTTTGAAAATCAGAAAATATGTTGGTATATAATAGATTGCCTACTGCGAAATGGTTAAAACTGAAACCATCGTTAGTAAAATTATCTATAGCTGGGGTTGATAAATTAGCATCAATTTTTTCACCTAAGCAACTAAACTTTTGAATATTGTATTCATTATTAGTTTGATCATTTTCGCCAATATATAAGTTGCCATTTAAATCAATTGCTATTGCATGGGGCTCGTCTACCACATTTTGTGCGTTTAACCAGGGCATGCCATTGGCGGCATCTCCTATTTCTGTCAGTGCTCCTGTAGTAGAATCAATGCTAAATTTTTCAACATAGTTTAAACCAGTATCATTTAAATACAAATAATTGGTGCAGCTACAATTTTGTGCATTTACTGAAAGATGAAAAAGGGCAATAAAAGTGATTAACAGTAAGTGAGTCAACTTATTCATTTTACTATTTATTTTATTTGAAAAAAAATATATAAATTATGCAATCCTTTCGGCTTTACCATAATTTTTTGATAAAGCATTTCATTCCCAAATTATGAAATGCAAAAATAAGACCATATTTGATAAACAACTATAAATTAAACAAAAATAATTATCAATTAGGATTTGTTATTTTTGACTGAGAAAGAAGTTGTTCTGCATCTTACTTAAAAACAAATAACTACACATTAAAAAAAACGCCTTACATAAGAGGAATTACGTAAAATAAGTGATTGATAGTATTCCGTTTTTCAAATATGTTTATGAAGAGAATATTTTTTTAAGATTTCAAATCATTCGTTTTATTAACTTGGCTATAGGATCATTTTTTTTAGGTAAAATGTAGTGTAAAAATAATGATTGATTATGTTATTTCTCGCATAGAACCTTTACCTTTGCAGCGAAATTGAAAATCCATTCTACAAACAAATAAATTAATGGCAAATACAGGCTCAGTAAAACAAGTAATCGGCGCAGTAGTTGATGTTCGTTTTGATAGTAACAAAGGGGCAAAGTTACCTCAAATATTAAATGCTTTAACTATCGAGAAAGAAGATGGTTCTAAATTGGTTTTAGAATGTCAGCAGCACCTTGGGGAAGATAGTGTTAGAACTATTGCTATGGATAGTACTGATGGTTTAGTTAGAGGTACAGCAGTAGTTGATAGTGGCGCACCTATTAAAATGCCAATTGGCGAAGAAATTAAAGGCCGGTTGTTTAACGTAGTAGGTGAGGCAATTGACGGTATTGGCGAAGTAAGTAATGCTAACGGACGGGCCATACATAATGCGCCACCTAAATTTAACGATTTAAGTACCGAAAGTGAGGTGTTATACACAGGTATTAAAGTAATTGACTTAATTGAACCTTATAGTAAAGGTGGTAAAATTGGTTTGTTTGGTGGTGCTGGTGTTGGCAAAACGGTATTGATAATGGAATTGGTAAATAATATTGCAAAGGCTTATGAAGGTTTGTCAGTATTTGCAGGAGTTGGAGAACGTACCAGAGAAGGCAACGATTTGTTGAGAGAGTTTTTAGAGTCGGACGTAATAAAATACGGCGAGGAATTTAAGCATAGCATGGAAGAAGGCGGCTGGGATTTAAGTAAGGTAGATAAAAATGCACTAAAAGACAGTAAGGCTACCTTGGTTTTTGGTCAAATGAACGAACCACCAGGCGCACGTGCAAGAGTTGCTTTAAGTGGGCTTTCTATAGCCGAATATTTTAGAGATGGAGATGATAGCTCGGCAGGTGGTAAAGATATTTTGTTTTTTATTGACAATATTTTCCGTTTTACACAAGCGGGTTCTGAGGTTTCGGCATTGTTAGGTCGTATGCCATCGGCAGTAGGTTACCAGCCAACTTTAGCTACCGAAATGGGTTTGATGCAAGAGCGTATTACTTCTACTAAAAGAGGTTCTATAACATCGGTACAAGCAGTATATGTGCCAGCAGATGATTTAACAGATCCGGCGCCAGCAACAACGTTTGCACACTTAGATGCCACCACGGTATTAAGTAGAAAATTGGCTTCTTTAGGTATTTACCCAGCTATTGATCCATTAGACTCTACTTCAAGAATGATGTCGCCAGATATTTTAAGTGAAGAACATTATAATACAGCGCAGCGGGTAAAACAAATTTTACAACGCTATAACGAGCTGCAAGACATTATTGCTATTTTAGGTATGGATGAATTGAGTGAAGATGATAAATTATCGGTGTATAGAGCACGTAAAGTACAACGTTTCTTGTCGCAACCTTTTCACGTGGCAGAACAATTTACTGGTACGCCAGGCGTTTTAGTACCAATTGAAGAAACCATTAGAGGCTTTAATATGATTATGGATGGAGAAGTTGATGATATTCCGGAAATGGGCTTTAACTTAGTAGGAACAATTGATGAAGCTATTGAAAAAGGAAAGAAAATTTTAGCGGAGGCAGGCTAAAATTATCAATAATATTTATACTTAAAGAATTTATAAAATGGATTTGAGCATAATTACACCAGAGCAAACGGTTTTTGAAGGTACTGCAGAAAGAGTACAGCTGCCAGGTGTTTCTGGTAAATTTGAAGTTTTGCAAAACCACTCAGCATTAATTTCTGCATTGGCTTATGGCTATGTAAAAGTTACCAGCAATGGTACTATAAAATTAATGCAAATTACAGGTGGTTTTGTAGAAGTTTTGAATAACAACGTTACTGTTTTAGCAGAAGGAATTATTGAAGAAACCGCAAAAAAATAATTCAACCCTAAAGATATTTTAGAGCTGGTATTTAGCCATTTGCTAAAATTTAGTTAAACTACTTAGACCAAAATAAGTAGGAAGGCAGCAATATTATTGCTGCCTTTTTTTATTTTAACAACCAACTATAAGCTGCTAAGAGGGTTTAAAATATTTAAAAGGAAAAGGCAACCGATTCCACAACCAATTATAATAAACAGTTTTTTCGCTACCAAAATTTTTAAAAAAGTGGGCAACTGATGGTATATTTGAACCCTCAAAATCAAAAACATAATTGGTATTGCTATGCTGTTTTATAATATGATCAATTAATACCGCCATCCACCCATTTTTTTTGCCAAAACCAGTACTGGCATTAACCAAGTTAATTATTCTTTGCTCCGTTTTAACACAATAAATAACAGCATCAAGCTCCTTATTTTTATTTAACACCCCCAAAGCAACACCTAATTTTTGCTTAGTAAGCACATTCAATAATTTTTCTAAAATGGTATAATCTTTTACACTTAATACCGAGTTGTCAATGTTATAAGTTTGCCGCATTAGTGCTACTATTGCACTTGCCTTAATATTAGTAACAATTTGCGGCTCATTTTTTAATGCTATTTTTATTTCTCGCCGTTTATTGTATTTATAATTGGCTAAAATGTTTGAATAGGGTTGGTTTAAATGAATGATGTAATTATTTTTTGGCAAAAAACTTCCATCATCAAACAACTTATCAGACACACAATAATTGATATATTTAATTTTAGTAGGAATGGTATTCACCATCTTATCAACAACTACTTTACTTAATTTAATTGTTGAAATTACACCTAACTGTTGGCACAGCAAAGGATAATAAACATATTCAATACCAAATTTTTTTTTGGTAGGAAGCGGTAAAATGGCTTCATAATTGTTTAAAACAATGGCGCTATAATTTGGGGCAACAACATTTAAGTAAAAAGAGTAGGCATACGGAAAACCCTGTAAAGATTGCCTTACACAAGCATCCCACAAATCAATATCAATTTCGTTATTTTTAAGATATCGAATTTTCATACATTATAGATAGTTGTTTTTCAAAAAGCTTGCGCCAACCTTGCCAACCTTCACTATCACTTAAAGAATTGTTGTGCCATATAACACTACAATAGCCATTATTATTAATTACTTTTTGAAATAGATCAATACTTTTTTCAATGCTCTTTTCAATGCTTAATTTTTGATATTTTTTCAAAGTAACATCCATCATTATAAGCGGAATTACCTTTAACTTGGTTTTAATTTCCCACCGTAAATTATAAAAATAAAATGGGCTTGCTGTACCTGCTCTAAAACCAATTTGATCTGCATAACCCATACTAAACTCTTCTTGCATTTCTAACTCAATCAAATTTTCGTAAGTATCGGGCAGTTTAACCATTAAAAAATGTTGTCTGTTTTTGTCAATCGATTTTTTAACTACCTCTTCCAATTGTAAGTGCTCTATTTCTAATTGTTTTTTATTTTGGTTAGATGCATAAGATGGGTGCAAGCCAATTTCCCCAACATCTGCCATACCTTTTATCAAATTTCTAAACTCTTCTTGTTCTAAAGAAATATTTTTATCATTAATACCAAATTCGCCTACTAAAAAAAAGTAAATTGGCTTTTGGCCATATTTTTTGGCTTGCTCAATAAGGTACGGGAAGGTATAAAATGGATCGGGAAACAAACCACTAATTGCTCCGAACCGATCGCCTAATTTTGAAAAATTGAACTGACTTATTTCTTTTATTATACTACCAGCATTACGCAAAAAACCTTTGTTTCGGTAAGCATAAGCCATATCAATATCAAAAGTTAGCTGCAGTTTTGCTTTAGGCTCTTTGTATTTTATGTTAGGGTAATAGGCAGAAAGTATATTTTTGATGCGATTAACCCATATATTTACAACTGGCTGCTGCAAAAATTGATATTTATGTGCTATTGAAGCTTTTGAAGGAAAACGGCCAAACTTGTCAGCTTTAAAAGGTAAATATTCTTCGTAGCGACTAACCATATAAAAAATGGCAGCAAAAGGATCAAACTTTAAATCGCAATGCTCATCATCGGTTACAAAAAGTAAAGGAACTTCCCCTTTATTTTCAACTTCAAATTTAATATCTTTTATACCAAAATCAAATAATAAATTGTGTGCCTTTATAAAGGGTACTTTCTTCAACTTTTCATCACCATAATTTATTTTTGGCAAATCTATGGTACCAAATTCTTGAAAGTTGGTGGTAATGCTGAAATCAATGCCCAACAATTCGTTAAATACTAACTCGCAAGTGTAGCGTAAGCGGTTGGTTTTTGCCTTTGCATAAATTAAAAGATTCATTGGTTTGCGCTTATCTTATCCTAAAAGGTAAAAGTAGGCTTTTTTGGTTAATTGGTATTGGGTATTGTTTTATTAGAGTTTCTTCAATTTAGTTTGCAATGGAGAAATGAAAGCCAGATAATTCTTTAGAGAAATATTAACCCATATCGCAACCTTAACTCAATACGCCCACTTTAAATAAGTTGCGCCCCAAGTAAAACCGCCACCAAAGGCAGTAAGCATTAAGTTGTCGCCGGGTTTTAGTTTATCTTCCCAATCCCATAAACATAGCGGAATAGTTGCGGCGGTGGTATTGCCGTATTTTTCAATGTTTATCATAACTTTATCATCGGTAAGGCCAGCAAATTTTGCGGTAGCGTCTATTATACGTTTATTGGCTTGGTGAGGAACTAGCCAATCAAGAGTATCTGTAGTGAGGTTATTTCTGTCCATCACTATGTTAACAGCCTCCGACATTTTACTTACCGCAGTTTTAAACACCGGCCCACCATCTTGATAAACATACTGATGCCCTAAATTTAACAATTCGGGAGTTAATGGAGTTCTTGAACCACCCGCTTTTATGTGTAAAAATTCTTCACCGCTACCATCGCTACCCATATAACTATCAACTAAGCCAAAGCCATCTGTATTAGCTTCTAACATAACCGCAGCTCCAGCATCACCAAAAATAATACAGGTAGATCTGTCTTCATAGTTGATAATGCTACTCATTTTATCGGCACCAATAACAATTATTTTTTTGTACGCCCCACTTTCAATAAATTTAGCAGCAGTAGTTAAGGCATATAAAAACCCGCTACAAGCGGCAGAAATATCAAAACCTGGCACCCCTTTCATACCACATTGATGGCCTACAATGTTGGCCAGCGCAGGAAAACGTACATCATTAGTTGTAGTAGCTGCAATTATTAGGTCTACCAATTCTGGAGCGCTACCAGTTTTTTTTAGTAAACCATTTACGGCTTCTACGGCCATTACCGAAACACCTTTGCCTTCCCCTTTTAAAATTCTACGCTCTTTAATGCCAGTTCTACTAACAATCCACTCATCATTGGTATCTACCATTTTTTCAAGTATAGCATTAGTTAATCTATACTCAGGCAAATAACCTTGCACCCCAGTAATGGCAGCTAAAGTTTTCATTTAAACTATAATATTAGCATTAAGAAACGCTAAACTTTAGCAAAATTTTCAATAAGCATTTTACCTTTGTAAAATAAGTTGCCTTCATTTACATAAGCTCTGTGCCATAAATGCGACTCGCCAGTAACACCACAAGTAACTACATTTGGTGGCGTGGTTTTGTAATGGGTTCTTCTTTTATCTCTTCTTGTTTTCGACTGCTTCCGTTTAGGATGTGCCATACTTACTATTATTTAATTTTTATGATAAATTTATTTATTCAATTTTTTTAGGGCTTCCCATCTCGGGTCTATTGGTGTTTGTTCAGCAGCATCGGGGTTAATAAAATATTTAGTAAAATCTTTTCCACATTCAGGCATATTAGCTTCACTCAGTTTACACGATTTTTTTATGGGCATACTCAATACTGTAAATTCGTACAAAAAATGAGTAATGTCCAAATGGGTTTCATTTCTACTTAAATAAATAACATCTTCATTTGTACTTTCTGTTAGTTCAAGATTTTCAAATTTTACAAACAATATATGATCGTCCATAATTTCTAATTTATAATCTTCTGTACATCGATCACATAAAGTATCAATCCAACCATCTAACTTAAAAGTCAATTCAAAAAAGTTAGTTCTCTTTTTATCAAATGTTAATGCTACCTCAATGTTAGCATTTTTTACTAATGATTGATTGAATTGCTCAAAAAATGAGTTACCTAAAATGTACTTAAATTGATGTAAGCCATTTTTAAGCCCTACATACGCTATTTTATAAGAATGTTCGCTAATGGCCATAATTTCAAAAAACGAAGCGCAAAGATAGGCATTAAAAAGGTTAAATTTGTGTCCTACACTTGTTTTTTTAGTCTTATATATTATGTGTGGTTAAAAAAATACAAAAAGTATCTCCAAAACATTGAATTATGACCTTAAAGCTGTATTTTTGCTAAAATTTTTAACCATTAAATTATCTTCACCACTATTGTTCAACTTAGCAAACTTAACTTAATTTAGGATATAACAATACAATAGTTATTATTGTAGGAAATTCAACTATAGTATATTTGCATCAAAAATAATAAAATAAATAATATTAATTAATTCATTTAAATTCATTAAAAATATGAAATTAACTTTTACTACACTAATGTGCTTTTTAGTTACTATAAGCATGTTTGCACAAGAAGACTTGCCGCCAAATGCTGAGCCAGGTAAGTGCTATGCTCAATGTATAACAAGTGATCGGTACGAAAATACCAGTGAAACTTATCAAGTTAAAGACGCTTCAAGTAGAATTGAGGTTGTTCCTGCAAAGTTCGAAACTGTTACTAATGATTACACTTCTGAAGAAGCTTCTTCCAGAATTGAAGTTGTTGCTGGTAAAACTGATACCAGAACAGAAGTTTATACTTCAAAAGAAGCATATACTCGTTTAGAAGTAATTCCAGCAAAAGTTGAAACGGTAACTGAGCAGGTTTTAGCAAAAGAAGCTTCAAGTCGTTTAGAAGTAATGCCAGCTAAATTCGAATCAAGATCAGAAACTTATGTATCAGAAGAAGCTTCTAGTCGTTTAGAGGTAATGCCTGCTAAATTTGAAACGGTAACAGAACAAGTTGTTGCTAAAGAAGCTTCTACTCGTTTAGAAGTAATGCCAGCTACTTTTGAAACGGTAACTGAGCAAGTTGTTGCTAAAGAAGCTTCGAGCCGTTTAGAAATTGTACCAGCTGCTTACGAAACAGTTACTGAACAAGTATTAGCTAAAGAAGCTTCAACTCGTTTAGAAGTTATACCAGCTAAATACGAAAGTGCTTCTGGTGAAGTGTTTACTGAAACACCTTGTAACTTAACGGTTAGTGCTGCTAAATTTGAAACGGTAACTGAGCAAGTTTTAGTTAAAGAAGCTTCTGCTCGTTTAGAAGTTGTGCCTGCTCAATACGAAACAGTAACAGAGCAAGTATTAGCAAAAGAAGCTTCAAGTCGTTTAGAAGTTGTACCTGCAAAGTACGAAACTCAAACTGAGCAAGTTTTAATTTCGCCAGCAACAACTCGTTGGGAAAGAGGTAAAGCTGATCCTCAATGTTTATCAAGCAATCCAGAAGATTGTATGGTAATGTGTTTGGTAGATGTACCTGCACAGTATAATACAATTACTAAGCAAGTATTAGTAAGTGGTGCTTCTACAAAAGAAGTAGCTATACCTGCTGAATACAAAACAGTTAGTAGAAGAGTTTTAAAAGCTCCTGCAACTGTAAAAGAAGTAGCTATACCAGCTGAATATGGTACAATTACTCGTCAAGTTTTAAAATCTTCTGCTGCAGCCAATCAAGTTGGTGGTAATGCAGAAAGTGGCGATTGTATTACTTCTTCTGCTAAAAGTTATTCTTTTCAAAGATTAGTTTCTCCAGCAAGTGTAAAAGAAGTTGCAATACCTGCTGAGTACACTACAATTTCAAGAAGAGTTTTAAAAGCTCCTGCAAGTGTAAAAGAAGTTGCTATTCCTGCTGAATATTCTACTGTTTCACGTCAGGTAGTTAAAGCTCCTGCAAGCGTAAAAGAAGTAGCTATTCCTGCTGAATACAAAACAATTTCTCGCCAAATATTAAAAACGCCTGCTACAACAAAAGAAATTGCTATTCCAGAAAAAACGGCTTCAAGAAGTTATACCGTAGTTGCAGCACCAGCAAGTGTAAAAGAAGTAGCTATACCTGCAGAATACAAAACAGTTAGCGTACAGAAAGTAACTGCCCCACCTTCTACAAAAGAAGTACCTGTTGAAGCTAAAACGGCAAGTAGAACTGTAAGCACACGTGCTGCTGACACTACAAAAGAAATTGCAATTGCTGCAAAAACTGGTACTTATTCTACTACTGTTTTAAAATCTTCAGCTTCTACAAAAGAAGTGCAAATTGAACCTGAGTTTAGAACTGTAAACAAAAGAGTTTTAGCTTCAGTTGGTGGAAGAACTGGTTGGGTTGAAGTATTATGTGATAAAGACATTACTTATAACAAAATTAGAGCTGTTCAACAAGCATTAAAAGCTAAAGGCTACAATGTTGGTACTGTTGATGGTATTATGGGCGCAGGCACAAAAGCTGCTTTAACTAAATACCAAAAAGATAACGGTTTACCAGAAGGTAACTTAAACATTGAAACTTTAAAGTCTTTAGGACTATAGAGATTTTTTAGCTTACAAATAGTAAGCATTAAATAAATAAAAGCCAGCGTTTTAATTAACGCTGGCTTTTTTATTTTGTAGAAGGAAACGATTTTGAGCTAATTTATTTTTTCAATTTCTTATATTAAAAAAACTTTATACTTTAAAAATAAAATTATGCCAGTATCAAAAAAATATATCTTACTAATTGCCTTTTGCTTGTTTATATTGAACAATTGTAGGCAATAAATAAATGTAATTTGATTTTGAGACTGATAAAAAAGTTTCGGATTAATGGATTTCATGAGCTATTATTGACTGTATTGCTCTCCTATTGGTTTTAATTCTTCTTTTCGACTTTAAATTTTGGCACGAAATAGTTTAAATAAAATATCATTCCTAAGTAGGTGATGATGAGTGTTGGTATATTTGAGTTGAAACCAAAATCAAATTCTGGAATACCAAATAGTTCTCTAAAAGAAGTGGTAGCAATTGATAACATAAAAACAATCCCAAAAATAAAAAGCCCAATAATTGCGGCTTTATTTTTTGGAGTACGCTGAATTCCTAATTTAGCATCTTGAATGAAGTAGTACCAAAGCATACAAACACAAAAAATAGCTTCTATGGCTATCGCCAGATAAACATTAGAAGCATACAAACCCAGTCCAGCATCTGCGGTATCTGCTCCAAAAATGTGGTGTGGATGTCCAGAAAAAAAATCTAATACAAAATGTCCAACAACCAAAGCTGCACCCACCAATCCAATTTGAGTACTTTTAAATATTACTTTTCCCAAAATAAAAGTTACCACTAACCAAAATATCAAAGGAACTAAATCATGACTATAAAGCATATCAACTGTCATATTACTTAAGGTAGCATCAAAAACATCGCTTGGTTCCGTTCGTTCCAGCCCTAAGTAATGCAAAATAAACCATAGTAAATCTTGCAATTGCGAAACAAATAGAAAGTAAAGTAAAGCTCCTTTTGGAAATTTTTGATGTGCTACCATAGCTGTAGTAAAGTGTCCTGCTAACATAATTAATTATTTTTTGTATTTTTACTTTATTATTTAAAGCAAAAATACAAATAACTTTAGATTTTAAAGTAATAATTTTTAAAAATTATGATTAAAAAATTTCGGTCTTCCTGCCTTATCGCGTCTGGATTGGATTTAATAGGAGATAAATGGTCGCTGCTTATTGTTAGAGATATGTTGATGCATCAAAAGAAAACATTTAAAGAATTGGCTGCATCAGATGAAAGGGCTGCTACTAATCTGCTATCGACAAGATTAAAATTTTTGGAATCTTTGGAAGTGATTTCTAAAAGGAAATTACCTAAAAACAAAAAAGAGAATATTTATTTGCTTACTGAAAAAGGTCTTGATTTAGCCCCCTTGATTTTAGAAATTGTAATTTGGAGTGACAAATATGTACGAACTTATAATCCTGATATGAATTTTTATGAAAGTAGGCCCAATAAACTGTTAGAAATAGAACGTGTTCAAAATGGATATAGAGAATTTGTGCGGCAGGTTATTGGTTAGCTTATTGTTTGTTGTTTTTAATTACAGCCAAATATAATCCGCAGTTTAAAATGAATTTATAAATAAAAAAAACCTACAACAATGTTTAAGTAGCCATTGGGGTATAAATGTTTGTCTCTCCGTTAAATAGTAACAGTATTTTTTACGAGATTTGTTAATGTGGATAATGTAAGTGATGTTAAAATGTTTGCACCGTAGGTAAGGTATATACAAGCGCTTTTAAAACGGATACCACAACTGGGCGAGGCCAGAAAAATAGCCCCGACAAAAGTGGTTATACCATTTTGAGCTGGGTATTTGGGTTAAGCCCTTAAAGTATAAACAAAATGGTATTTGAACGGATGGCGGGACCAAAATTTTTGCGAGGGACAACTGTTTCGCTTCTAAAAAAAATTTGCTATTGATTATATTAACTTATTTTTTTTTGAGAAAATTTTTGTGTCGCTGCCTTAGGTGTTTGTCGTTTAAACTCACTATACCATTCGGATATAAAAAAAATAAACATTATTGCACATCCAAAGCAACTATTTCAGTTCCTTTGCATAATATATATTACAATTAATTTAAAAAATGAGTTTGAGAAATTTACTATCGTTATTACTATTTATGGCTTTTGGCTTCAACACCCTTAACAGCTTTGCACAGCAAACAAGCAGCAATCAAAATTTTCAGTTTCGTGCAGTAGCCGAACTTGGTTTTTTGGGAGTATTAAGCAACCAAATACAGTTTGGAAAAAGCGGCACTTATTTTGCTTATCAAAAAGAAGGCGGGCAAGATGTGTTGTTTCCGGTAAGCAGGTTATCATTAGAGCTGGATTTTAAAAAGAGAAACAGATTAATATTTTTGTACCAACCGCTTAAATTAGAGTCGCAAGATCTTTTAGCAAACGATTTAATAGTAAACGATTTGGTTTTTAAAGCAGGCAGCAATGTAAAAATGTTATACAACTTTCCATTTTACCGTTTAAGTTATTTACGAGAACTATTGCCCAATAATGAAAAGTTTGATTTCGGAATTGGCGCAAGTGTACAAATACGTAATACTACTATTAATTTTGAATCGGGCGATGGAGAACTTTTTAGAACAAACAGAAATGTAGGCATTGTACCCATTATAAAATTGTATAGCAAAGCCCAAATAAAAGAAAAAGCATATTTAGCATTTGAAGCAGATGGTTTTTATGCACCGGTTAGTTATTTAAACGGCAGCGACGAGGATATTATAGGCGCAATTTTAGATGCCAGCTTACGCTATGGTTTGCAAATTGCAGAACCAGTAAGCAGCTTTTTAAACCTTCGATATATTGGTGGTGGCGCAGTTGGCACTAACACCGATAGTAAAGCCGTTGGCGATGGTTATACCAAAAACTGGATCAATTTTATTACCGTTTCGGTAGGTTTTGTTTATGCCTTTTAAATAAAAGATTATAATTCCGGTTTCATAATCGGGATTTTTTGGGTGTTTGGGCGTTTGGGTGTTTGGGGCGTTTGGGTGTTTGGGCGTTCCCCTTCGGGTCGGGCTTTCCGCTCAAATACCGCCCCGCAAAAAGCGGATGCGGTATAACCGCTGCAATCCCTAACGCATCAAGTTATAACTAAATACTTTGCTCCGCTTCGTTTTCCAATTCACTGTTATTCAGTAAAAATTTTTCGGGCAATTCTTTCTTTGAGTTAATGCCCAACCTTTTCAACTTTTCGGCCTGGCCAATTAAATTGCCACTACCAGAACTTAGTTTTTTCATCGCATCTCCATATTTTTCATTGGCTTTCCCCAAGTGTTTATCAATCTCTTGCATATCGCTTACAAAGCCAACAAATTTTTCATACAGTTTTTCGCCACGTTTTGCAATATCAATGGCATTGGTGTTTTGCTGTTCTCGTTTCCAAATATCACTCACCATTTTAAGTGCCGCAATTAAGTTGGTGGGGCTTATCAGCAACACTCTTTTTTTGTAGGCGTAACTCCAAAGCTCGGGGTCGTAATGTAAGGCCGTCATAAAAGCAGGTTCTATAGGCACAAACAACATCACAAAGTCTAAGGTTTTATCAAACTTGTCATATTCTTTTCCACTTAAATTATCAATATGATTTTTAACCGATTTTATGTGCTCGGCTAAATGTAATTTCTGTTCCTCCAAATCTTCGCAATTGGCAAAACGTTCGTAAGCCGTTAGCGACACTTTTGAGTCCACAATTATATATCTATCATCTGGATATTTAATTTTTACATCCGGCTGTTTTCTTTTACCTGCTTCATCAACATAACTATCTTGCGTAAAATATTCTCTGTTTTTTACTAAGCCCGAATATTCCAAAATGTTTTCCAATATCATTTCGCCCCAATCACCTTGTGTTTTGGCTTGCCCTTTTAAGGCATTGGTCAGGTTGGTGGCATCTTTACTAATTTGTTGATTCAGCGCCACCAAATCTTTTATCTTTCCTTCCAGCGAAAAACGTTGCTTCGATTCTTTGTCGTAAGTTTCTTCTACCTTCTGTTTAAATTCCTTTAAATTTTCTTTTAGTGGATTAAGTAGTTGTTCAATATTCTCTTTGCTTTGTTTTGAAAACTTGTTGGTTTTTTCTTCAAACAATTTGTTAGCAATATTCTCAAATTCTATCAACGATTTTTTTCGAGCTTCTTCAAATTCTACCGACTGTTCATTTATTTTTTCATCTAAAGCATTTTTAACCAACTCTATTTTTGAAAGCTCTGTTTTTAAAAACCCTATTTGCTGGCGACTGTTTTCTATGGCTGTCTGTTGTTTTTCGTTAGTAGTTTTTTCTTCTGCAAAACGTTCTTTCACGTTATACATTTCAGCTCTTAACCCAGCAATATCGTTCTCTTGACTCTTATTAATATCTTGCTCATTAATAAGTTTGTTGTTTAGTTGGTCCACAGCGCTTCGCAACTCTTTTTCTAAAGCAATTTTAGTATCTAATTCGTTTTGGTTAGCTGCAAAGTTGTCTTTCAGTTCATCGTACAAATCTCTTTTTACGGTTGATGATTTTATGATTAGATAGGTGATGAGTGCGGCAATTACTGCTGCCATTATTCCTACAATTAAAGGTATTAGTATTTCTTGATTCATCAATTTTTAGTTTGGTTTAGGGGTTGGTTTTGTTACTATACGTACTTGAATCAAATTGGCTTCCTTTCTTGCTTGTTTAAGCATTTCATTAATTACAAAGTGTTGTGCTTGTTCTTCAAATTCATTTCTATCTACTGTTCCAATTGCGCCATATTCGATGGCTAAAATTCCAAGAAATATTTTCCTTCATCAATTTTATAAAAAATTAAATTGGTCTTGCCATATTCAATTAACGTATCTAATGTTACTGGTTCTAATCTATTTAGTACACCACTTTTTTCTAATTTACCTTTTAACCAAATACCAAATATTTGTAGGCTGTTTCTTGATCGAATATTCTTAAAATAATCGCCCTGTGTTCTCATAGGTATAATTAAGCCATCATCTGTGTATGCTAAAAAATCTCCTTTAGGATAGTTAGGTAAAGAATTGAGATCATTAGAAGCAATTAATTCTATTTCATACCACGGCCTAGGTTTAGTTATGCCTGTTGTTGAATTTAATCGACCTTTCCCAAAGTAAACATTTAGATTTTGTAAGTAAAACACTGTTAGTAAAAGTTCCAATCTATTGATTCTGCATCTTTCCATACATTTTGATGAAAAACCTGAAAATTAAATTCAGATAACCATCGATATTTTAAATATTCTGAGTTAAAGTAGTAATCATTACCAATCGGAACTCCAACTCCTTTTAATATTAAATCTTTTCTTATTCGTGCAAACATAATTACCACATTAGGTTGAGTGAATTGTAGTTAACTTGGGTTGTATCAATAATATTCTTTTCTAATTTCAACTTTCCAATAGGATTTTTAATACCTGTTATTTTAGGTTTTTTTCTAAGATTACTTATGACTACTAAGATGTAATTATTTTTATACTCCTTTGCTTTTTGATATTCGTTTTTCGTCATTCTTATAGCACCTTTCATCGTCTTTATTCCTTTTACTTCAGCTAAGTAAAAATTTGACTTATTTTCAATTTGAAAATCATAACCATCACCAAAAAGCCTTGCATCTTCGATTAGACCACCTCTAAATAATTCTATATGTTCAAAATTATTTTTAAAGTAAAGTTCAGCTTCTTGCCCTGTTAATTGAAGTTGTTTAAACATAGAATTTAAGACAGGGCTTGATTTTTTTTGCGAATCAATTTTAATATTTAACTCTTTCTCAATATAAAGTTTCACAATTTCTGAAAATTCATTAACGTCTTGATTCCCAAATAGACTATCAATGAAAAGTTTTCTACTAATATATTGTTCTCTTTTTTGCCACCATCCACTTCTTCCATTGTCGAAAAAAGGATCTAACATATCCTGTCTATTTTTAATTGTACCAACAGTATCACAAATACCTAAATCAATCAGATATTTATAAAAACTTGATTTAGTTTTGAATCCAAACATTTTTACAAATCGTAGATCAAATTTTGCCAAACCGTAACCTAATAGGTTTAATAAGTCGTAATTTTTATGCCTATTTTTCATATGAAATTAGGCTGCCATTTGTTGTTTAAAATTTTGAAATGGAAAACCACCCACTATTAAATCTGAATCAGGGATTGTATCGTAATCTAATTTTGTAATGTCTTCACATATTATGTGGTTTCCTATATTCCTTTTGTATGTAAGACACGCTTTTTTATCAATATCGTTAGCATATTTGATATCAAATTTTTCTTGATGAAAACCCAAGTCCATCCCTCCACAACCTGAGAATAAAGAGATAACATCTACGCAAATTTTATTGTTTGATTTTTTAGAAACAATTTGTTTTGGTGAATCAAACATTCTTAGTTGAGGCTCTTGACTTACACTCAAATTATTTTTCATATGTTGGGATTAAATTTTCCATAGATAGTTTGATTTTTTCTAAAATATTAATTGTGCAATTATTTTCTGTAAACTCTTTTACGTATTTATCTGCAAAATATGGTTTCTTTTAACTTTTTCTCTTGCAGGAGGAAGCATTTCCAAAATATAATCTGGTGCATTTTGTCTCACATTTTTTTCATTTGTACCAAAAATACAAAATATGGTACATATCTGGTATTATTTCCCGCTTTTCCAT